>Ga0209488_10000002_pt1 | contig 235223 bp, 174 predicted proteins | sample Rivendell_Oct201_8_FD_188349 | JGI IMG/M metagenome (GOLD analysis project Ga0209488, IMG submission 188349) | Vadose zone soil microbial communities from the Eel River Critical Zone Observatory, Northern California, USA -... | ecosystem: Environmental > Terrestrial > Soil > Vadose zone >...
CTTCCGCCTTTCCCCGGCGTGGCTGCGCGAGACGATCCGGCATATCCTGAACGATCCCGACTCCTACGGCGCAACCGATTCGGGAGCAGGGGAGCGGATCCTCGTCGAGTACGTGAGCGCGAACCCCACCGGTCCGCTGAACATCGTGAGCGCTCGCGCGGCCTCCTTCGGCGACGCGCTCGTCCGGATTCTGAACGCCGCGGGGTACGTCGCGGACGGCGAGTTCTATGTGAACGACGCGGGCAACCAGGCGGAGCTGTTCGGCGCCTCGGTGCGCACGCGGTTCCTCGAGGGCCGCGGCCGGCCCGCTCCCCCGATCCCCGAGGAGGGGTACGCCGGCGCCTACGTCGCCGAAGTGGCCTCGGCGCTCGACCTCGTCCAGGCGGAGCGGTGGCTGCAGCTTGGCGAGCCGGAGCAGCGGGCCGCGTTCGGCCGCGCGGCGATCGACGTCATGGTCGAGCGGCAGCGTGCCCAGCTCGAGCAGTTCGGCGTCCGGATGAGCCGCTGGTACCGCGAGAGCGAGCTGCACCGCGCGGGCGCCGTGGAGCGCGCCCTCGGGCGGCTCCGGGAGCGGGGCCACGTCTACGAGAAGGACGGCGCGGTCTGGTTTCGCTCGTCCCAGTTCGGCGACCAGGATGACCGGGTCGTGGTCCGCTCGAACGGGCTCCCGACGTATCTCCTCCCGGACATCGCCTACCACGACGACAAGCTGTCGCGCGGCTACGACAAGGCGATCGATATCCTGGGTCCGGACCACCACGGCGCTCTCGTGAAGATGAAAGGTGCGCTGGTGGCCTTGGGCTACGCGCCCGATCGATTCGACGTGATCACGCTCCAGTGGGTGAAGCTGATGCGCGGGGGCGAGGTGGTGAAGATGTCGAAGCGCGCGGGGGAGTTCATCACGATGGAGGAGCTGGTGGAGGAGGTGGGCGTGGACGCGGCCCGCTTCTTCTTTCTCATGCGGCGCGCCGAGAGCCCGATGGATTTCGACCTGGAGCTGGCGGTGAAGCGGAGCGAGGAGAATCCCGTCTACTACGTGCAGTACGCGCACGCGCGGATCGTTCACGTGCTCGAGTACGCGCGGCACCAGGGCGTGCCCGAGCCGGACCCGACTTCCGCTGCCCTCGAGCGCCTGAGCGAGCCCGAGACCGAGACCCTGATCCGCGCCCTCGCCTCCTTCCCGTCGCTGGTGGCGGGCGCCGCACGGACCCGGGAGCCTCATCGCATCCCGCAATATTTGAAGGAGTTGGCGGCCAAGTTTCATGCGTTTTATCACTTCCACCGCGTGGTCGGCAGCGAGCCCGATCTCACGGCGGCGCGCCTCCTCCTGACGCGGGCAACGGGTGCCGTCCTGAAGCGCGGCCTCGCCCTCCTGGGCGTGAGCGCGCCCGAGGCGATGTAGCGTGGGGATCGTGGTCGTCGGCTCCCTGGGCCTGGACACGATCCAGACCCCGTCGGGGCGCGTCGATGAGGTGCTGGGCGGCTCGGCGGCCTACTTCGCGCTGGCGGCTCGGCACTTCGCTCCGGTCCACCTGGTCGCGGTGGTCGGCGACGATTTCCCGGCCGCGGCGCGCACGGCGCTGACCCACCCCGAGCTGGACCTGAGCGGGCTCGAGGTGAGCCCCGGGCGGACGTTCCGCTGGGAAGGGGTCTACAGCGACGACCTGAACACCCGCAAGACCATCCGCACCGAGTTGAACGTCTTCCAGAGCTTCCGCCCCGAGCTGTCCGCCGCGATGCGCCGCTCGCGCGACGTTTTCCTCGCGAACATCGATCCCGTCCTCCAGCGGAGCGTCCTGACGCAGCTGGAGAGCCCGCGGCTCGTGCTGGCCGACACCATGAACTACTGGATCGTGAACAAGCGCGACGAGCTGCTCCTGACCTTGAAGCGCGTGCAGATCCTCCTCATCAACGAGGAGGAGGCGCGGCAGCTGACGGGAGAGCCCCTGACCCACCGCGCCGCCCGCGCCATCCTCACGCTCGGGCCGGAAACGGTGGTCGTGAAGATGGGGGAGCACGGGGCGTTTCTCCTGAGCCGGGGCGAATACTTCGCCTGCCCGGCGTTTCCCACGGAATCGGTGGTGGATCCCACCGGAGCGGGCGACACCTTCGCGGGAGGATTCATGGGCGCCCTCTCGCGCATGGGCCGGGTCACCGACCAGAATCTCCGCCGCGCCGTCGTGTACGGCTGCGTGCTCGCGTCGTTCGCGGTGGAGGAGTTCGGCGTCGGAGGGCTACTCCGCCTGGAGCGGAGCGAGGCGCTCCGCCGCGCCGAGGCGCTCACGGCCATGACGCGCGTGAGTCTGGACAACACCGCGCGCGTTCTGAGATGAGGCGGTGCGCGCCGCCGTTCGACGGCGACGGCGCGCCGACACGCGAGAGCGCCGGCGGGCCATGCGGCGGACGCGAGCGCCCCGCTCCGCCGCGCGGGTTATGCCTTTGCTCCGCGGCCTCGCGCTGGCACACTGGTTGCGACTCACCGTCGCCCTTAATCGCCAGTTCATTCGCGCGCGAGGTGCTCGCATGCACGTGACGTCGCTCCCCTCCGGCCCTCCGTTCGGCCGGACCCGCTCGTTCGCCGCGCGGGTCGTGTGGGTCGTCGTCCCCTCATTCCTGGCCGCTCTTCCGGTGCTCCTCGCCTTGTTCGGGGGCCCCGAGGTGAAGCAGATGCGGCCGGACGCCCTGGGCGTGGCGGTCTGGTTCGTGCTGCTCGTGATCGCCGAGTCGCACCCGGTCCCGCTTCCGCGCGGCGGCACCATCACGATCGCGTCGGTGCTGGACATCGGCGCCATCCTTCTCTTCGGGCCCTGGATCGCGGGAGCGCTCGACCTCCTCACGGCGATCCCGGCGCAGCTCTTCCTCCTGCGGGAGCGCCCGGCGGCCGCGGTGCTGAACGGAGGCATCTATGCCTCGACGACCATTCTGGCGGGGTGCGCCTATCTGGCGGCGGGCGGCACGCTGGGCGCGCCGTCGCCGGGAGATTTTCTTCCGATCCTCCTCGCGGGAGCCCTCTACTACGCGGTCAATACCGGCTGGGTCAGCCTCCTGGTGGGCGCGCACACGCAGGAATCCGCGCGCACCATCTGGCGCCAGCAATTCCGAGACGGGCTCCTGCAGCACGGGCTCGCGATCGGGTTCGGGCTTCTCTTCGCCCAGGTCCGGGTGGCCGCCGGAATCCCCGGCGTCCTCCTCCTCGTGGTGCCGCTGTTCCTGGCGCGCTACGCACTGCGCCTGTACGCCGACCTCCGGGAAGACCTGGTCAGCTTCGTCCGCGCCCTGAGCACGGCGCTGGACGCGGTCGATCCCTACACGCACCGCCATTCCGTGCGGGTGGCCGGATACTCGGTGCGCGTCGCGCGCCACCTGGCGCTGCCCGAGTCCGAAGTGGAGATGATCCACTACGCCGCGCTGGTCCATGACATCGGCAAGATCGCGCAGCGCCCCGACGTGATCCGGAAGCCGACGCCCCTCGACGACGAGGAGCGGCGGCTGATGATGCGCCATCCCGAGGCGGGCGCGAAGATCGTGGAGCAGATCCGCGCGCTCCGCGGCGCAGCCGAGATGGTGCGCACGCATCACTGGCGTCCGGACGGCAAGGGATACCCGACGGGCCTCACCGAGGCGCAGGTGCCGCTGGGGGCGCGGATCATCCACGTCTGCGACGCCTTCGACGCGATGACGTCGGACCGGCCGTACCGCCGGGGGCTCCCGATCGAGCGCGCCCTCTCCGAGCTGTGCCGTCACGCCGGAGCCCAGTTCGACTCCGAGATCGTCGCGGCCCTGGTCGAACTGCACGAGTCGGGCGCGCTGGACGTGGTGCGGAGCGGCGAGGAAGCGTCGGCATCGGATCTCGAGTTTCCCGAGCCGGAAGCGCGCGAAGCTTCGCGATGAGCCGGTACGAGGAAGCCGGGGTCAACATCCGTAAGGGGGAAGAGGCGGTCGCCAAGATTCGGGGCCTTTGCCGCTCCACCTTCGGCCCGGACGTCGTCGGCGACGTCGGCCTGTTCGCGGGGGCGTATCGCGTCCCCGGCGCACCGGGCAAGGTGCTCCTCTCCAGCATCGACGGCGTGGGGACCAAGCTTAGGATCGCGATCCTGTGCGACCGGCACGACACGGTCGGCTACGACCTGGTTTGCCATTCGGCCAACGACATCCTGGTGCACGGTGCCGCGCCGCTGTTCTTCCTCGACTACATCGCCATGGGAACGCTGGATCCCGGGCGCGTCGAGCGGCTGGTGGAAGGGCTGGCGCGGGGCTGCCGCGAGGTGGGATGCGCGCTGATCGGCGGCGAGACGGCGGAGATGCCCGGCCTCTACGCGCCGGGGGACTACGACCTGGCCGGCGCGATCGTCGGGATCGTTGAGGAGCGCGACCTGGTCCGCGGGGCCGGCATCGTCCCCGGCGACGTCGTGCTCGGCCTGCCGAGCGTCGGACTCCACACGAACGGATACTCGCTCGCGCGGAAGATCCTCTTCGAGACGCTCAAGCTCCGCGTGACCGACCGGTTTCCCGGAGTCGACGAGACGGTGGGAGAGGTCCTGCTCGCGCCCCACATCTACTACGGCCCGGCGGTCCGGAGCGCGCGGCGCGCGGGCGAGGTGCGGGGGATGGCGCACGTCACGGGGGGCGGGATCCCCGGGAACCTGGCCCGAATCCTTCCGGAGGAGACGCGCGCCGAGATCCGCGTGGGCTCATGGCCGGTGCCGACGGTCTTCCGCGCGCTGGCCGAGGCCGGACGCGTCCCCGACGCGGAGGCGCACGAGGTGTGGAACATGGGCCTGGGTCTCCTGCTCGTGGTCGCCGCCCAGAACGCGGACGCGGTGGAGCGCTCGCTGGCTCGCGAACGCCACCCTGTCTACCGTGTGGGCTCCATTCACCCCGGTCCCCGCGAGGTCCGCCTCACCGCCTGACCGTTCCCGAGCCACGACGCGCACCCGGTACAGATTCACAACGAGGGAGGGGAGGGGTGGAACCGATGCAGCCGGAGCACGGCGTCACGGTCGCGCTCGAGCCCGCGTCCCCGGGCGTGATCGCGGTGACCGACCTCGCGCCCTCGGGAGCGGGCCCGCACGCGGAGACCCTGGGGCTGGTGGGTGAGAGCGCGGCTCTCCGAGACCTCTGCTCCCGGATCGCGGCCCACGCCAAGAGCAGCGCCACGGTCCTGATCCGCGGCGAGACCGGTTCCGGGAAGGAGCTGGTGGCCCGCGGTATCCACCGGCTGAGCCCGCGGGTCTCGCGCGCCTTCGTGCCCCACAACTTCGCGTCCATTCCCGACACCCTGGTCGAGAGCGAGCTTTTCGGCCACGCGCGGGGAGCGTTCACCGGGGCCCACGCCGACCGTCCGGGGCTCTTCGAGGTGGCCGACGGGGGGACTCTGTTCCTCGACGAGATCGGGGATGCGAGCGCCTCGGTGCAGAGCCGCCTCCTCCGGGTCATCCAGGAAGGGGAAGTGCGGCGCCTGGGCGACGGACGCACGCGCCGGGTGGACGTGCGCATCGTGGCGGCCACGCACCGGGACCTCGCGGCCGAGTCGCGGGCGGGCCGGTTTCGCGCGGACCTCTTCTACCGCCTCCACGTGCTGGCGCTGGACGTGCCGCCGCTCCGACACCGGCGCGAGGATATCCCCGCGCTCGCGGCGCACGTGCTGGAGCGGCTGGCGCGAAGGGACGGGCTCGTGATCCGTGGCCTCCGCCCCGAGGCGCTGGAGCGCCTGCGCGCCCACGACTGGCCGGGGAACGTGCGCGAGCTGGAAGCGGCGCTGACGCGGGCCGCGTATCTAGCCGATCCGGGCGGGATCATCGCCGCCCACGACCTGGGGGCCGACCTGGGCGGAGCGGGGCCGCTCCTGGTGCGCGAGCGCCACGCGACCCTGCGCGGGCGCACCCTTGCGTACGAAGCCGAGCTGATCCGGACGGCGCTGGACGCGCATCGCGGAAACCGCTCGCGCGCGGCGCGGGCGCTGGGGCTGACGCGGCAGGGGCTGTGGAAGAAGATGAGGCGGCTGGGCGTGTGCGGATCGGCGGACCCGGCCGATTGACCTTGATTTCGCCGCCCCCGTTCCTATACTCGCGCGACTGAACGTTCGCCCCGCGCTCGCGCCCGACGTACCAGCCGCGGTGCTCATTCCTCGGGAGGAATCCGGGTTGGCCAAGCGTCCCCTCCGGGTCGGCGTGATCGGCGCCGGCCTCGTCACGCAGATCAATCACCTGCCCGCGCTCAAGAAACGCCGGGACGCGGAGGTGGTCGCCGTCTGCGACGACGACGGCGAGAAGGCGCGGATGGTCGCGAAGCATTTCGGCATCTCCCGCACGCTGACGGACTACGAGGCGCTGCTCCGGAGCGACGACGTCGAGGCGGTGATCATCGCGACGCCCAATCACCTCCACGCCCCGATGACCCTGGCGGCGATGGGCTACGGGAAGCACGTCCTCTGCGAAAAGCCCCCGGCCCGGAACGCCGCGGAGGCGGAGCAGATGGCCGAGGCGGCCCGCCGCGCCGGGTGCATCCTCATGTACGCGATGAACAACCGCTTCCGGACCGACGTGCAGCTTTTGCGCGGCTACATGGAGCGCCGGGAATTCGGCACCATCTTCTACGCCAAGACCGGGTGGCTCCGGCGGCGAACGTCCCAGCGCGGACCGGCCTGGTACCAGAACAAGCGGAGCTCGGGCGGCGGCGTGCTCATGGATCTGGGCGTCCAGATGCTCGACCTCTCCCTCTGGCTGCTGGGGAACCCCCAGGTGGCTTCCGTTACCGCGACCAAGTACGTGACCGATCCGCGCGAGGACGTCGAGGACACCGTGGCCGCGTTCCTGGTGCTCGACAGCGGCGCGGCGCTGACGCTGGAGGTGAGCTGGGCGCTCCTCCTGGAACGGAACTTTCCCTACCTGAACCTGTTCGGCACGCACGGGGCCGCGCTCTTGAACCCGTTCCGGGTTCACAAGGAGCTCGGAGGGAATCTCCTCGACGTGACCCCGCCGCTCGACTCCACCAAGAACATCTACAAGCAATCGTACGAGGCCGAGCTGGATCACTTCATCCGCTGCATCACCCAGGCGGAGCGGCCGGTGGCGACCCCCGAAGAAGGGCTCCAGCTGATGCGGGTCATCGACGCCATCTATCAGTCCGCCGAGAGCCGCCGCGAGGTCAGGCTCCATTAGGGCGGCGCGCGGGCCGCTGACCGCGGCCGCGTCGGGACTCCTCGCCAGCCTCGCGTTCCCGTCGGCGGGCCTCTGGCCGCTGATTTTCGTCGCGCTCGTCCCGCTCTTGATGCTCCTGGATCGCGGCGCCCCCGGCCCGACCTCCGAGGGTCCGACCCCCCGCGACGTGCGTTGGGCGCCGTGGGTGATGGGCACCGTCTTCTACGCGGTCACCTTCTGCTGGATCTTGCGCCTGCCCATGGCCGCGATGACCCATCCGTGGCTGATCTACCCCGGGCTTCTGGCGCTGGGGCTCTACCTCGGCCTCTACGTGGCGCTCTTCGGCTGGCTGGTCCGGTTCGTGCGGCGCCGGCTGGGATGGTCGGTGCTGGCGACGGCACCCTTCGCGTGGATCGTCGTCGAATGGCTCAAGTCGTCGGGCGAGCTGGGATGCCCCTGGGCGAACCTGGGCTACGCCCTGGCGGAGCGTCCCGCCTGGATCCAGGGCGCCTCCGTCGCGGGAGCGCAAGGCATCACCTTCTGGATCGTCGCCGTGAACGCGCTGATCGCGGCCTCGATCCTCGCCCGCCACTGGGCGCCCCGGATCGGGTGGGGCCTCCTCGCGGCCGCCGCCATGGGGCTGCCCGTCATCTGGGGCGCGGCGCGGCTGCACGACGCGCGTCCGGTCCCGCTCACGCGCGTGGCCATCGTGCAGCCGAACATCGGCAGCCACGAGAAGTGGGTGCCGGCTCTTCAAGACTCGGTGGTGCGCTGCGTCGAGCGCCTGACCCGCGTGGCCGCCGCCGGCGTGCCGGCTCCCTCGGTGATCCTCCTGCCCGAGACTGCGCTGCCGTACTACGTCCGCCTGGAGCCCGCCAAGCTCCGGCGGCTCCTCGGTCTCGCTCGCGAGGTGAATCGCCCCATCCTGGTGGGCTACCCGGACGCGCGCTTGAGCGCAGAAGGGGACGTCCGCACGTTCAACTCCGCCGGGCTGGTCCTTCCCACCGGGGCGATCGTGGGGCAGTACGACAAGATCCATCTCGTGCCGTTCGGGGAGCGGATCCCGTTCCAGCGCTTCTTCCCGTTTCTCGGCTCACTCGACCTCGGGCAGGCCGAGTGGACCCCCGGGAGCCGGGCGGTCGTGTTCCGCCACGCGGGCCCCGCGTTCGGCGTCCTCATCTGCTTCGAGTCGATCTTCCCCGGACTCGCGCGCCGGTACGCCCTCGAAGGGGCGCAGTACCTGGTCAACATCACCAACGACGAATGGTTCGGCAAGAGCGCGGGCCCGATCCAGCACGCCGACCTCGCGATCCTGCGCGCCGTCGAGCTGGGCATGGGCATCGCGCGCTCGGCCAACACCGGGGTGTCGATGTTGATCGACCCCTACGGGAGGGTGGAATCGAGAACGCCGCTCTTCGAGGAGGCGGTGCTGGCGGGGGACGTCATGGCAGGCATCGGGCCCACGACGTACGCCCGCTGGGGCGATTGGGTCTCGCTGGTCGCCATCGGCGTCATGCTCGCGCTGGTGGCCCTCGCGTGGTTCCGGCCCATCGGCGCGCGATCTGACTTCGGTACGCCGTGGCGTTGACAGGGGAGCCTGAAGCCGCTACCGTCATGCTTTAGGTGGGGCGTCGAAACGAGCTCCGCCTCCGACGGCACGGAGGAATCGCAAGCGCAGTGCCCGGCTCACCCGAATCCGAACCATCGATATCCAGCCCGATTCCCCCGGTCCGCCCGGTCCGGCGTCCGCTCCATCCGGTTGCCTTGCTCCTCGGCTGCGCCGGACTGGGAGTCGCGCTGTCGTTCGCGCGCTCGCCGCTTCTGCTGGGGACGGCGGCGGCCGCGTTCCTGGCCGGAGCGCTCCGCGCCGAGCGTCGACCCCTTCGCGGCGAGGTCAAGTTCTGGCTCCTCGCGCTCGTGCTCTTCGCCGCCCATCTCCTCATCGCGGGCCGTCCGCCGCGTGAAGCGCTCCTGCCCGCCGCGCAGATCGCTCTCCGTCTCCTCGCCCTCGTTTACCTGACCCGCTGGGCCGCACGCGCCGTGGCACCGCGCGCCTCGCGCTGGCTGTTCGGGCGCGCCGGGCCCTCGCGGCCGCGCACGCTGGCGCTCCTCTTCGAGAGCGGCCGCATGACGGTGGCCCTGCTGCCGATCGCCCTCGGCGAGGCGGAACGGCAGCACCTGGCCCTGCGGGCGCGCGCGCTCCGGCCGGGGCGCGGCCTCGCCGGGCGCGCGCGGTACCTCGCGGCGTGGCTCCTGCCCTACCTCGGCACCATGCTCCGGGTGGGAGACGCCTACGGCGAGGCGCTCCACGCGCGGGGCTACGCGATCGGCGCGCCCCGGCGGGCGGCGCTCACCTACCGCTGGGGGGCGGCCGAGACCGCGCTCGCGCTCACGTCGATGCTGGCCGCGTTCTGGCTGATCCGTGCTCGATGAAACCCGGGAAGGGACCTTTCGAATCGCGGTGGAGTACGACGGAACGGGGTTCAAGGGGTGGCAGCGCCAGAGCCGGGACCGGACCGTCCAGGGAGAGCTGGAAGCTGCGCTCGCGCGTCTCACGGGGGCGCCCGTGACGGTGTTCGGCGCGGGGCGCACCGACGCCGGGTGCCACGCGGCGGGCCAGGTGGCCAGCTTCACCGCGCGCACGCGCCTGACGCCGGAGCGGCTGGCCGCCGCGCTGAACGCCCATCTCCCGCACGACGTGCGCGTGGTCGAGGCCGCGGCGGCCGCGGCTGGGTTCCACGCGCGCTTCCGCGCGATGCGGCGCGCGTACCGGTACCTCATCGTTCCCGAGCCGTCGGCCCTCTGGAGGCGGCATGCCTGGGCCCGGCGGCTCCGCGTCGGGGCGGCCGAGTTGAACGAGGCGGTGGCGCCGCTCCTGGGCGCGCACGATTTCACGACGTTCTCGCGTCGGGGCGCCGATCCGGTCTCGCCGCTCTGCCGGGTGACGCGCGCCGCGTGGCGCGGATCGGACGGCGTCTTCCGCTTCGACATCGAGGCGGACCGCTTCCTGTACACTATGGTTCGCCGCGTGGTTTCCACCGTGGTCCGTGCCGCGGAGAGCGGCTCGGGCGCTTCCGCGGTACGGGCGGCGCTTCACGCGAAGCACCGCCGCGCGGGCGCGCCGCCGGCGCCCGCGCACGGCCTCTACTTGATGCGGGTCCGCTACCCTGGCCTGGGGTGGCTTCCCAAGGAGCGCATGCATGTCGTCGCTTGAGGCGGCGCCGCGGGTACGCCGCGGCCGCTGGTCCGTATCCACACTGGGAGCGGGCGTGCTGTTCGGCGCGCTCCTACTCGGGGCGCTGGTCCTGGCAACGCAGCGCCCGAAGGAACACCCCGAAAGCCAGACCGACGGGATGACCCTGAACGGGAGGCCGGGAGACGACGTCCGCATGGCCGCCGCGTCGCCCGACTCGCTGGCCCCGCCGCCGGCGGCGATCGACGCGTCGCGCCGGACCGCCATCGTCGCGGCGGCGGAGCGGGTCGGCCCCGCCGTCGTCACGCTGAGCGTCGTCCAGACCCGCGTGGTGCAGACCTCGCCCCTTCCGTTCGGCGACGAGTTCTTCGAGCCGTTCTTCCGGGACATGATTCCGCAGTACCGCTACCGCGAGCAGATGCCGAGCATGGGGTCGGGCTTCGTCATCTCCCCGAACGGCTACGTCCTGACGAACGAGCACGTCGTCCGCGGCGCCGAGAAGATCACCGCCATCCTGCCCGACGGGAGGCGCTTCGAGGGGCAGGTGAAGGGGAGCCATCCCCAGTACGACCTGGCGATCGTCAAGATCGAGGGGAAGAACCTCCCGGTCGCGCATCTGGGCACCTCGAGCGACCTGATGGTAGGCGAGTGGGCCATCGCCATCGGGAACCCGTTCGGATTCCTCCTGAACGACACCCAGCCCACGGTGACCGCCGGCGTGATCAGCGCGACCCACCGCGACATCAAGTCGCAGGGCCCGAACACCGGGATCTACAAGAACATGATCCAGACCGACGCGGCCATCAACCCCGGGAACTCGGGCGGACCGCTGGTGAACGCCAAGGGGGACGTTATCGGAATCAACACGTTCATCTTCACCAAGAGCGGCGGCTCCGAGGGGATCGGCTTCGCGATCCCGATCGACGCGGCGAAGCGCGTGGTGGAGGAGCTGATCAAGTACGGGAAGGTGCGGAACGTGTGGATCGGCGTGCGCACGTGGGAGCTGACGCCGTACGTGGCCGAGCGCCTGGGCACCAAGGACCGGAACGGCCTGTACGTCTCGGTGATCGAGCGCGGGAGCCCCGCGGACAAGGCGGGCATCAAGGTGGGCGACATCATCCGCCGCGTGAACGGCACGCCGATCAGCGACGTGGACCAGGCCTACCGCGCGCTCTTCGGCGCGAACGTCGGCGACACGATCTCCCTCACGGTCGAGCGGGACGGGAAGCTCATCACCATGAGCTTCGCCCTCACGGAGCTCCCCGAGTGATCGCGCGCTACAGCCGTCCCGCCATGGCCGCGCTGTTCGACGACGCGGCGCGCTATCGCACCTGGCTGGACGTGGAGATCGCCGTGGTCCAGGCGATGGAGCGCCGCGGAGGCATCCCCGCCGGCACCGCGGCCCGCATCCGCGCGGCGGCCCGGATCGACCCCGAGCGGATCGACGAGCTGGAGTCGACCCTTCGCCACGACGTGATCGCCTTCCTGACGCAGATCTCCGAGACGATCGGCGCCGACGGGCGCCACGTCCACGTGGGCATGACTTCTTCCGACCTGGTGGACACGGCGCTGGCGATCACGCTCACCCGCGCGATCGATCTCATCGCGCACGAGGTGGAGGCGCTGCGGGAGGAGACGCGGCGTCTCGCGCTCCGCCACAAGGACACAGTGATGGTCGGCCGCACCCACGGGATCCACGCGGAGCCGATCACATTCGGGCTCAAGGTGCTCATCTGGTACGAGGAGCTGGGGCGGGCCCGCGAGCGCATCGGCCGCGCGCGCGAGGCGATCGCGGTGGGGAAGCTGTCGGGCGCGGTCGGGACGCTGGCGCACCTTCCGCCCGACCTGGAAGAAGAGGTGCTCCGTTCCCTGGGGCTCACGGCCGAGCCCGCCGCGACGCAGGTCGTGCAGCGCGACCGCCACGCCGAGGTGCTGCAGGCGCTCGCCCTGCTCGGCGCCTCGCTCGAGAAGATCGCGACCGAGATCCGCCACCTGCAGCGCACGGAGGTGCTCGAGGTGGAAGAGCCCTTCCACGAAGGGCAGAAGGGCTCGTCGGCGATGCCGCACAAGCGAAACCCCGTGAGCTGCGAGCGGGTCGCGGGGCTCGCGCGAATATTGCGCGCCAACGCGCACGCGGGCCTCGAGAACGTGGCCCTGTGGCACGAGCGGGACATCAGCCATTCCAGCGTGGAGCGGGTCATCCTTCCCGATTCCTTCCTGCTCGCCGATTTCATGACCAGCCAGATCCGCGAGGTCCTGACCGAGCTCAACGTGTACCCGGAGCGGATGCGCCAGAATCTCGATCTGACGCGCGGGCTCATCTACTCCCAGCGCGTGCTTTTGGCTCTCACAGCCGCGGGCCTTTCCCGCGAGGAGGCGTACGCCGCCGTCCAGCGCCATGCGATGGAGGCGTGGAAGGAGCCCCCGGATCTTAAGACCCGGCTCCTGGCCGATCCCGCCGTCACGCGCGTCGTAAACCGCGAGGCGCTGCAGCGCCTGTTCGAGCCCGAGTTCTTCCTGCGAAACGTGAACCAAATCTTCGATCGCGTGCTGGGGGCGGCAGTTGCAGCGCCTCGCTGACGACCAGACGCTGCCCCTGTCCGGGGCTTCTCCGGAGATGCTGCGGTCCCTCCTCGACGCCCAGGGACTCAGGCTCACTCCCGGCGAGGCGGGGCGCATGCTCGAGCTCTTAGGGCGCAACCCCACGCGCGTCGAGGCCACCATCTTCAACACGATGTGGAGCGAGCACTGCTCGTACAAGAGCAGCCGGCGCGTGCTCCAGGCGCATCTGCCCACGAAGAGCCCGGACGTGATCCTGGGACCGGGGGAGGACGCGGGCGTGGTCCGCTTCGGCGTGCACGAGGGCGTGGAGTACGCGCTGGTCATCGCCCACGAGAGCCACAACCATCCCTCGCAGGTGGTCCCCGTCGAGGGCGCGGCCACCGGCATCGGCGGCATCGTGCGCGACGTGAACTGCATGGGCGCTGAGGTGATCGGCGTGATGGACTCGCTCCGCTTCGGCGACCCCGAGGGGCCGCGAGCCGCGCCGGTCCGGGAGATCGTCCGCGGCGTGGTGGACGGCATCTGGCAGTACGCGAACGCGCTCGGCGTTCCGAACGTCGGGGGCGACGTCTTCTTCTCGCGGCGCTTCGACGACAACTGCCTCGTGAACGTGGTGGCGCTGGGCCTGGTGCGCGCCGACCGCGTGGTCCGGAGCCGCGTCCCCGAGGAAGCGTCGCGCGAGCCCTACGTGCTCCTTCTCGTGGGAAAGCCCACCGACGAGACGGGGTTCGGCGGGGCGTCGTTCGCGTCCGCGATCCTCGAGGAAAATCCCTCCGAGCAGCGCGGGAACGTGCAGGTGCCCGATCCATTTCTGAAGCGGGTCCTGTTCGAGGCGAACCGCGCGGCGGTGGCATGGCTGTACCGGGAGGGAATCGCGTTCGGTTTCAAGGACCTCGGCGCCGGCGGAATCGCGTGCGCGTCCAGCGAGCTCGCGGCGGCGGGCGGGTTCGGCATGGACGTGGACCTTGACCAGGTGCCGACCGCGCCCGGCGACTATCCGCCCGAGGTCGTGGCCTGCTCGGAGACGCAAGAGCGGTTCGCGCTGGTGGTCCCCGAGCGGGTCGTGCCCGCCCTCCTCGAGATCTACAACGAGGACTACGCGCTTCCGCTGGTCTATCACGGCGCCCGCGCCGCGGTCGCGGGGCGGGTGCGGAAGGACGGGCGCTACCGGATCACGCGCGCCGGCCAACCGGTCTGCGACGCGCCGGTCGAGGTGATCACCGCGGGGATCGAGCACGACCGGCCGCGCCGGGAGCGTCCCGCCGCGGCGGCGGAGTTGCCGCTCCCCCCGGTCCGCGACCACGCGGCGTTTTTTCTGCGGATGATCGCCTCGCCGAACGTGGCGTCGCGCGAGCCGATCCTCCGCTACTACGACACCGAGGTGCAGGCGCGGGTGGTGATCCGCGCGGGCGAGGCGGACGCCTCGGTCCTCGCCCCGGTTCCGGGCGCGCCCCTGGGCTGCGCCCTCACGGTGGACGGGAATCCCTGGTACGTCGCCGCGGATCCGTACTGGGGCACGGCGCACGCGGTGCTCGAGTCGCTCCGCAACCTGGCGGCGGTCGGCGCCCGTCCGGTCGCGCTCACCGATTGCTTGAATTTCGGAAACCCCGAAGATCCCGAGGTCTTCGACGATTTCGTCAGGAGCGTGCGGGGGTTGGGGGACGCGGCGCGGAACCTGTCGCCGGAGGGACCGTCCGGCCCGCCGGTCGCGGTCGTGTCCGGAAACGTCTCCTTCTACAACGAGTCGGCGAGCGGCCGCTCCATCGAGCCGTCGCCGATCGTGGCCGCGCTGGGCACGTTCGAGGACTACAGCGCGGCGGTGGGCACGGGCCTCCGCCGGCATCCCGGGGTGCTGGTGCTGAGCGGCCCGCGGGGCGAAAAGACCGGAGCGTCGCAGCTCCGCCATCTCCTTACCGGAGAGACCGGCGGCTCGCTCCCCGACCTCGACTTCGACCTGGAGCGGCGGCGGCTGAACGCGGTGCGCGAGGCGGTGCGGAGCGGCGTGGTCCGCTCGTGCCACGACATCTCGGAAGGGGGATTGGCGGTTGCGGCGCTGGAGATGGCCCTGGGCGGCTTCGCCGGCGGCGGCTTCGGCCTCCAGATTCCGATCTCGGGCCTGGGCGACACGGCCCCCGAGATCCGGCTCTACTCCGAAGCGCCGGGGTTCCTCATGGAGACCTCCAGCGAAAAGCTGGGGGAGCTGCTCCATCTCTTCGCCCGGCACGGCGTGGACGCGACCATGATCGGGCGGACCATCCCCGAGCCGAAGCTCCGCTTCCTCGACGCGGGCACCACGCTCATCGAAGCGGACCTGGCCGATCTCCGGAAGGCGTACGGCGGCGCGCTCCGCCCGTACGTGGAGTGACGATGGCGCGTGCGGCGGTGATCCAGATCCCCGGCGTGAACTGCGAGTACGAGAGCGCCCGCGCGCTCGAGCGCGCGGGGATCGAGGCGGTGATCGTCCGCTTCAACGAGCCCGCGTCCGTTCTCTCGGAATTCGATGCGTACCTCCTTCCGGGCGGCTTCGCGTTCCAGGACCGGATCCGCGCCGGCGCGGTGGCCGCCAAGCTCCCCGCGGTGGAACGGATCGCGGCGGAGGCGGAGCGGGGGAAGCCGGTGCTGGGAATCTGCAACGGCGCCCAGGTGCTGGTGGAGGCGGGGTTGGTGCCCGGGATCCGGCCCGGCCGCGTCGAGCTGGCGCTGGCGCCCAACCGGGCTCCGCGGCGCCAGGGGTACCTCTGCCGGTGGGTGTGGGTGCGCGCCGGCGAGGGTCCCGGACGCGGGACGTACGCGGCCTCGCTCCCTTCCGGCGCGGTCGCGCCCCTTCCGATCGCGCACGGCGAGGGGCGCTTCGAGACGGCCGACCCCGACGTGCTGCGCGCGATCGAGTCGGAAGGGCTCGCGCTCTTCCGCTACGTGGCCCAGGACGGAAGCCCGGCTCGCGGGTATCCCGACGATCCGAACGGGGCGATGCTCCAGGCGGCCGGGATCACCAACCGCGCGGGCAACGTGCTCGCGTTCATGCCCCACCCCGAGCGCGCGGCCGTGCTGAAGCACGTGCAGCTGGATCTTCCCGGGCCCTGGGGTGAGGCTCGGCGGTCGGGCGCGGAAAGCTACGAGGCGCTGGAGGGGCCGGGGCCGGGAGCGTTCCTCTTCTCCTCCCTGGCCGCGCGTCTGGGCGTCGCGGCGGCGCCGGCGCGGAGCAGGGTCCGGTGAGCGCGGTGCTCCTTGTCCGGCTCAAGATTCCGGACCTGACGGCGCTGACCGCCCTCGACGCCGGCCGTGCGCTTGTTCCGGAAGGGTATGAGCTGACGCGACTTGTCCGGGAGGAGCTCTACCTGTTCGAGCCGTCCCCCGGCGCCGACCCCGCCGGGTTCGAGCCTTCGATCGCCAAGCAAGTGGAGACCAGCAACTTCTTCGTGAATCCAAACAAGGAGGGGTACCGCTTCCTTAGATCCGGGGAGCGGGGACCGGTCTGGGATCCGCCCGAGGGGAGTTGGGGAATCCTGGCGCGCTCCCGCGGCGACACGCGGGACGCGGGGCTGGTGGAGCGTCTGATGCGAGAGCATCCGCTCCGCGGGCTCGGCTCGATCCGGAGAGGCCGGGTCTGGTGGCTCAAGACCCGGTCGCGTCAGGGAGACGACGGAGCGCGCGTCGGATACGCGGCGCTCGGCCCGGTAGTGGACGCGGGGCACGGACTTCTGGTGAATCCGCACTCCGAGGCAGCCCTTCGACTGGAGGGGGCCACGGCGTGGTCCCGGATCGAGGCGTTCCTTGCCGAGCCGGCGCCTGCCGTCGAACGCGAGCCGAGCCGCATCTAATGGAAACCAACCGCACCCGGCCCCAACGAACCGAGAGGAGCGCGAGCGTGGAAGACGAGACTCCCCAGAGAGGCGGACCGCCCGAGGACGACCGGCTGCGGGAGGAGTGCGGGGTTTTCGGGATCTGGGGCGCGGAGAACGCCGCGCGCCTCACGTACGCCGGTCTCTATGCGCTCCAGCACCGCGGTCAGGAGAGCTCGGGCATCGTGGCGACCGACGGAAAGGAGTTCCACGCCCACAAGGGCCTGGGCCTGGTATCGGACGTCTTCGCCGGAGACGTGGTCGACCGGCTGCCGGGGCACGTTGCGATCGGGCACAACCGCTACTCGACCACCGGCCGTAACCATCCGAAGAACGCGCAGCCGCTGGTCGTGAACTACCGCGAGGGGGATCTGGCCATCGCCCACAACGGAAATCTCGTGAATGCCCTCGAGCTGCGGCGCGAGATGGAGGAAAAGGGTTCGATCTTCCAGACGACCAGCGACACCGAGGTGATTCCGCACCTGATCGCGCGCTCGAAGGCGACCGAGCTGGAGCGGATGATCCCCGAGGCGCTCGCGCGCTGTCAGGGCGCGTACTCGCTCGTGATCCTGGCCGGCGACACGATCTTCGGCGTCCGTGATCCGCACGGGTTCCGGCCGCTCTGCCTGGGGCGACGCGGCGACGCGCACGTCCTCGCCAGCGAGACCTGCGCGCTCGACATCGTGGGCGCCGAGTTCGTGCGCGAGATCGAGCCGGGGGAAATGGTTCGGATCGACCGGCGCGGCGTCCAGTCGTTCCGGATTCTCGCGCCCGAGCCCGCCCGGTCCTGTGTCTTCGAGCTGATCTATTTCTCGCGGCCCGACAGCGTCGTCTTCGGGGAGAGCGTGGACGCCGTCCGCCGGAAGCTGGGCCATCGCCTGGCCGTCGAGCACCCCGCCGAGGCGGACATCGTGATCTCGGTCCCCGACTCCAGCAACTCGGCGGCACTGGGGTTCTCGGAGGAGTCGGGGATCCCGTTCGAGCTGGGGCTGATCCGGAACCACTACGTGGGGCGAACGTTCATCGCTCCCGAGCAGATCACCCGCTCGTTCGGCGTCAATCTCAAGTTCAACGCGGTGCGCCAGATCCTGGACGGGAGGCGCGTGGCGGTGGTGGACGACTCCATCGTCCGCGGCACGACCAGCCGGAGCCTGGTCATGATGCTGCGGGCCGCCGGGGCGAAGGAGATCCACTTCCGCGTCTCCAGCCCGCCCATCGGCTGGTCCTGCTACTACGGGATCGACACGCCGAACCGGAGCGAGCTGATCGCCTCCTCGCACACCATCGAGGAGATCCGGAAATACCTCCACGTCGACTCGCTGGGCTACCTCTCGATGGAGGGACTGCGCTCCTGCGTCCAGCGGCCCGACGGCCACTGCTACGCGTGCTTCAACGGCGATTACTCGGTGCGCTTCGGCGAGGAGATGGACAAGCTCGCCCTGGAGCGGGCCCCGGCCGGAAATCTCGGCCCCCTCTGATCGGCATCCCCCTCTGACGTTGGCCGGGCCCCTGATCCAGCGGCGGGCCGGCCCCTGATCCGGCGGCGGGCCGGCCAGCCTTCGACCACCCTTCCCGCTCGCGCGCTCTTTTGGCCGCGTCAAAGCCGCGGCCGCGGCACGCTCGCCCGTCCGAACCCCCGCAATCCACGACGTTTCCGTCCCGCGCGAGGCAACTCTCCCCATGGCACGGGGATTGCCCTTCGACCCCCCGGTCAGCCACGGTGCGGGTCGGGATCCAGTCGGGGGAACCGGGTGAGCGAGAGCGGCCGTCGGAAGAAGATGGGGGAGTACCTCACCGATGCGGGTCTGATCACCGAGGACCAGCTCAAGGAGGCGCTCCGCCGTCAGCGTCAGACCAAGGAGCCCCTGGGGCAGGTCCTCGCGCGCGCGGGGCTGGTGGGGGAAGCGGACATCTGCCGCGTCCTCCATGAGCAGCTGGGACTCCCCATCATCGACCTCCAGTCGATCGCGATCGACGAGAGCGTGATCGCGCTGGTCAAGGAAGAGCTGGCGAAGCGCTACCTCGCGATCCCCGTCGATCTCGAGAACCGGAACACCATCCGCGTCGCGATGGCCGATCCCCTGAACGCGTCCGCGCTTGAGGACATCCGCTTCCAGAGCGGCTATTTCATCCGCCCCGCCCTGGCGCCCCCCTCGGAGATCCAGGAGGCCATCAACCGCTTCTACCATCTCGACGATTCGGTGGGGCAGGTGCTGGAGACGATCATCAAGAGCGATCCCGCGCGCGAGGTGCGGGAGCTGGTCGAGGACGCGCAGGAAGAGTCGCTGGCGGCGACCATGGAGCTGGCCGCCGGGTCGCCCATCGTCCGCCTGGCCAACTGGCTCATCGCCCGGGCCGTCGAGCTGCGCGCGAGCGATCTCCACATCGAGCCGCAGGAGAAGACAGTTGGCGTTCGCGTCCGCGTCGACGGCCTCTTACAAGACCTGGAGCGGCTTCCGAAGTGGACGCAGGGCGCCCTGGTCTCGCGCATCAAGATCCTCTCCAGCCTCGACATCGCCGAAAAGCGCATCCCGCAGGACGGCCGCTTCCGGGTCGAGACCGAGGGCCGGCGCATCGACCTCCGGGTCTCCACGCTCCCGACCCTGCACGGCGAGAAGATCGTGATCCGGATCATCGACCAGGAGCGCGCGGCCCTCCGCCTGGACACGCTGGGCCTCTCGTCCGACAGCCTCGCCGACATCCGGAATTACGCGAACCGCCCCCAGGGGATCCTGATCGTCACGGGTCCCACCGGCAGCGGCAAGACCACGCTCCTCTATTCGATCCTCGAGCAGATCCACTCGGTGACCAAGAACATCATCACGGCCGAGGATCCGATCGAGCATCAGGTCGCCGGCGTGAACCAGGTGCAGGTCGACGAAAAGAGCAAGAAGACGTTCGCCTCGGTGCTCCGCGCGATGCTGCGCCAGGACCCCGACGTGATGATGGTGGGCGAGATCCGGGACGCGGAGACGGCCCAGATCGCCTTCCGCGCCTCGATCACCGGCCACCTGGTCCTCTCCACGGTGCACACCAACGACGCCGCGTCCGCGGTGACCCGGCTCGTCGACCTGGGACTCGCGCCCTACATGGTGGCCTCCAGCCTCATCGCCGTCGTCTCTATGCGCCTCGTCCGCACCCTCTGCCCCAAGTGCAAGGACGCCTTCGTTCCCTCCGGCGAGACGCTCCGCACGCTCGGCCTCTCCGGACGCGACGCCCGCGACCTGGTGCTGTTCCGGCCGGTCGGGTGCGACCTGTGCAACGGGTCGGGTTTCCGGGGACGCACCGGAATCTTCGAGATCCTCGAGATGGGCGAGGCGCTTCGCCGCCTGATCACCGGCGGCTCCACGGAGGGGATGATCCACGCGGCCGCGGTCGAGGCGGGGATGGTGCCGATCGGCCAGGACGGGATGTCGCGGGTCTTGAACGGCGATACGACCCTCGAGGAGCTGGCGCGCGTGATCTACACCGCCGAGGAGGCGGGACGCGTCTGCGCGGGGTGTCACCGGACCATTTCCAACGAGTTTTCCTTCTGTCCGCACTGCGGCGTGCGCGCCGAGCTGACGTGCGACGCCTGCGGCCGGCGCGTCGCGCCCGAGTGGACGTACTGCACCGGATGCGGCCGGCCCCGCCGGCCCGAGGCCGTGGTGTTGCCCGGGGCGCTTGACCCGCCCCGCTACGCTCCCTAGAATCCCCCGACCTTCCGCTCGCGCCGGCACCGTGCCGCGCGGCCCACCGCCGCGGGAGGGAACCTTCGCCGCGGGGCCACGTGTCCGTTCAGGAATTACGCCGCGCCAAGCTCGAGGCGCTCGAGAAGCGCGGCGTCCAGCCGTACGCCTACCGGTTCGACGTCACGCACCGTTCGGGAAGGATCCGGGACGAGCACGCGCGGCTGGAGGAGTCGGGCCAGACCGTCCGCATCGCCGGAAGGCTGATGACGCGGCGGGGCCACGGCCAGACCTGCTTCGCGCACGTCAAGGACGCGGACGGGCTGCTCCAGATCTACCTTCGCGAGGACGCGCTGGGGGAGGCGGCCTACGCGGTCGCGCTGGAGCACGACCTGGGCGACTGGATCGGCGTCGAAGGGACCGTCTTCCGCACCAAGACGGGCGAGATCACCGTGAAGGCTTCGCGGGTCGATCTCCTGGCCAAATCGCTCCGGTCCTTGCCGGAGAAGTGGCACGGCCTCACCGACGTCGAGATCCGCTACCGGCAGCGCTACACCGACCTCGTCGTGAACGACGAGGTCCGCGGGGTGTTCCGCGCCCGCGCGCGCCTGGTGCGGGCGATCCGCGAGTTCCTGGACGGGCGGGACTACCTGGAGGTGGAGACGCCGGTGCTCCAGCCGCTCTACGGCGGCGCCGCCGCGCGCCCCTTCGTGACGCACCACAACGCGCTCGACATGCCGCTCTACCTCCGCATCGCCGACGAGCTGTATCTGAAGAGGCTCATCGTCGGCGGGCTCGATCGGGTCTACGAGATCTCGAAGGATTTCCGGAACGAGGGGATCGACCGCAGCCACAACCCCGAGTTCACGATGCTCGAGTTCTACCAGGCCTTCGCGGACTACGAGGCGATGATGGAGGTGACGCAGGATCTGGTGGTCCACGCGGTCCGCGCCCTGCACGGCGGCACCGTGGTCCCCCACGACGGAGCCACGATCGACTTCTCTCCCCCGTGGCCGCGCGTCCGGTACAAGGAGGCCGCGGCGGAGGCGCTGGGCGTGAGCGCGCTCCCCGAGGGAGAGGCGGAGCTGCGCGCCCTGGCGGCGCGCGCGGGCGTGCGCGTCGATCCGGCGTTCGGGTGGGGGAGGATCCTGGACGAGGTGGTCTCCGAGCGGGTCCAGCCCAAGCTGCTCCGCCCCACATTCCTCCTCGATCACCCCCGCGACGTGTCGCCGCTGGCGAAGACGCGCCGCGGCGACCCGACCGTCGTGGAGCGCTTCGAGCTGGTCGTGGCCGGCATGGAGGTCGCGAATGCGTTTTCGGAGCAGAACGACCCCGTGGAGCAACGGCGCGCCTTCGAGGCGCAGATGCGGCAGCGGGAGCGCGGCGACGAGGAGGCGCAGATGCTCGACGAGGACTATCTGCGCGCCCTGGAGCTGGGGATGCCGCCCACCGGCGGCGTCGGCATCGGAATCGACCGGCTCGCCATGCTGCTCACCGACCAGCGGAGCATCCGCGACGTGATCCTCTTTCCGCAGATGCGGCCCGAGGAGGAACGGGCCTAGCGGCCCGCGTCCGTCGAGGCCGGCCATGGGCTACGTCTGGATCATCGCCTCCCGCTATCTTCGCTCGAAGCGCCGGCTCAATTTCATCACCCTGGTCAGCATGCTCGCGATCGGCGGCGTGTTCGTGGGCGTGGCCGCGCTCACGATCGTCCTCTCGGTGATGAACGGGTTCGAAGACCAGGTGCAGAGTCGGATCGCGGGCACCAACGCCCACATCGCCGTCCTCTCCGCGGACGACCACCCGCTCCCTTCGGACTCGAACCTGCCCCACGCGATCCGGGCCCTGCTGCCCGAGGCCGACGTGGCACCGTTCGTATACGGGAAGGTGATGGTGGCCTCGCGGCACGGAGTCGACGGCATGGTGCTGAAGGGGGTCGAGCCCCAGGGGGAGGCGCGTGTGACCGACATCCTGGCGCACGTGACGCCCTCGCGGGACGCCTTCGAAGGCCGGGACCTGCCGGGGATCGCGCTGGGGCAGGAGCTGGCGTCCCGTCTCCGGGTGGTGCGTGGAGACATCATCCTGATCAGCCTGCCGACCGAGGAGCCGGGGGGCGTGCTGGGCGGCGTTCCGCACACCATGCGCCTCCGCGTGAGCGCCCTCTTCGAGTCGGGGCTGTACGAGTACGACTCGTCGTTCGGCATCGTTCTCGCTCCCACGGCGGCCCAGTTTTTCCGCATGGAGAACGAGGTCACCGGCTACCAGATCCGTCTTCCCGATATGTTCCGCGCGCGCGAGGCCTCGAGCGTCCTGGAGCGCGCCCTGGGACCTTCGTATCGGGTGACCAACTGGATCGACCTGAACCGGAACCTCTTCGCCTGGATGCGGATCGAGAAGGCGGTCATGTTCACGATCCTCATCCTCATCGTGATCGTGGCGGCTGTGAACATCGTCTCCAGCCTGGTCATGATGGTGCTGGAGAAGCGGCGGGATATCGGTGTTCTTCGCACCATGGGGGTGACGCCCCGGGGCATTCTCCAGATCTTCCTCCTTCAAGGGACCCTGGTCGGTCTCTGCGGCACGGCGCTCGGCCTGGCTGCCGGGATCAGCGTCTCCTACGCGCTGGGCCGGTGGAAGCTCCTCCGCCTGCCGGGCGAGATCTACTTCATCGATACCCTGCCGGTGAAAATGGAATGGACCGACATTCTGTTCGTGGCGGCGGCCGCCACGCTGACCTGCTTCCTCGCCAGCCTCTACCCGGCCTGGCAGGCCGCGCGGCTTGCCCCGGTCCAGTCGATCCGGTATGAATGAGGCGGAGGACGGCCTAGAGCCGGTCCTCGAAGCGGAGGGTCTCGCCAAGACCTACGACGAGGGGATCGCGCCCGTCACGGTCCTGAACGGCGTGAGCCTCCGGGTCCGGCCCGCGGAGATGGTGGCGGTGGTGGGGGCCTCGGGGTCGGGCAAGTCCACGCTGCTGCACCTGCTGGGAGGTCTGGATCGCCCCACGGCGGGCACCGTGCGCCTGGCCGGCCTGGAGATGTCGTCCCTCAGCGAGGAGGGGCGGTCCAGGCTCCGCTGCCGCTCGGTGGGGTTCGTGTTCCAGTTCCACCAGCTCCTGCCGGAGTTCACCGCCCTGGAGAACGCGATGATGCCCGGGTGGATCGCGGGGCGCCCGACGGCCGAGGTCCGGACCCGGGCGGAGGGGCTCCTTCGGGACCTGGGTCTGGGGGCCCGTTTCGAGCACAAACCAGCCGAACTTTCAGGGGGGGAACAGCAGCGGGTGGCGGTGGCGCGAGCCTTGCATCTGAAGCCGGCAGTGTTGCTTGCGGACGAACCCACGGGCAATCTGGACCGCCCGGCGACCCAGGCGCTGCTCGAGATCCTGGCGAGGTACCGGCAGGAGGAATCTCAAGCCATTATCATCGCAACACATAATCCGGAGGTGGCCCGGGCGGCCGGACGCGTGCTTGCCCTTCAGGATGGCTATCTCTCGCCGATGAAAATGGAGCCGGCCCGCATCTAAGGACTTAGGGACCGTCGGGAAGGGAGCACCGGAAGATGCAGTGTCAACTGTGCGGCAAGCGGCCCGCTATCGTCCACTTCACGGAGATCGTGAACAACAAGAAGTCGGAATATCACGTCTGCGAGAAGTGCGCCGAAGAGCGCGGCTACAGCGTTCCCCTGCTTAAATCCAAGTTCTCGGTGGGTGACCTCCTCGCCGGCATGGTGGATCAGACCGGGGTGGGCGAAGAGGGCAAGGTGGGGCGGGTGCAGTGTCCGCGCTGCGGGCTGGTCTATTCCAGCTTCCGGGAGACCGGGCGGCTCGGCTGCTCGGAATGCTACACGACGTTTCGCACCCAGCTCCGCCCCCTCCTGCGCCGCATCCACGGCAGCACCAAGCACGTGGGGAAGTCGCCCGCGCGGGACTCCGTTCGCGCGGCTCTCCGGCGGGAGCTCCAGCGTCTCCACGAGGAGATGCAGCGCGCGATCGAGCGCGAGGAGTTCGAATCGGCGGCCGCCCTCCGGGACAAGATCCGGGCGATGGAAGGGGAGGACGCTCCCGAAGTCCGGGGGGAAGAGACCGTATGAAGCTGACTCTGCTCGCGCGATCGCTGGGCCGCTGGCTGGATGGAACCGGCCCGTCCGCCGACATCGTGCTCTCCACGCGCGTGCGGCTGGCGCGGAACATGAAGGACGTTCCGTTCACGCACCGCGCCCGCGAGGAGCAGCTGGCCATGGTCTACTCCAGCGCGGTCACGGCCGTGCGGAAGACGCCGCCGCTCTCCCAATCGACCGCGCTCCAGATGCGCGATCTGACGCCGCTCGACCGCCAGTTCCTGGTCGAGCGCCATCTGATCTCGAACGATCTGGCGGACAACGCGAAGCTGCGCGGGCTCCTCGTGATTCCGGACGAGAGCGTGGCGGTCATGGTGAACGAAGAGGACCATCTTCGGCTCCAGGCTCTGGCCTCGGGATTTCAGCTCCGCTCCGCCTGGGAGGCGGTCAACGCCATCGATGATGAATTGGCGCAGGACCTCGACTATGCTTTCAGTGACGAGCTGGGCTACCTGACCGCGTGCCCCACGAACGCCGGGACGGGCATGCGGGCGTCGGTCCTGATCCACCTGCCATCGCTGGTGCTGACCAAGCAGATCGGGCGCGTGCTCCAGGGCATCACGCAAGTGGGGCTGGCGGTGCGCGGCTTCTATGGCGAAGGGTCGCAGATCATGGGGAATTTCTTCCAGATCTCGAACCAGACGACCCTGGGCCAGAGCGAGCGCGAGACGGTGGACAGTCTGGAGCGCGTGACGCGCCAGATCATCGACTACGAGACGCGCGCGCGCGACGAGCTGGTCAAGGACGCGCGCGTGCAGATCGAGGACAAGATCTGGAGGGCGTACGGCACGCTCCGGCACAGCCGCGTGATTTCGTCGCAGGAAGTGATCAACCTCTCGTCGGCGGTGCGCTTCGGCGTCGCCTTGAACATGGAGGGGTTGACCGACGTGCCGACGCTGAACGAGATGTTGATCCGCACTCAACCGGCGCACCTGCAGCTCTACACCGGACGTGAGATGGAGCAGCGCGAACGGAACGTCGTCCGCGCCGACTACGTCCGCGGCCTGCTGGAAGGCGGGGGCGACGATGCGGTGCGCTCGAATTAGATACGCGAGGCGGGGAGGCTCGCACTGATGCATGACAAGTTCACGGAACGCGTGCGCAAGGTGATGTACCTCGCGCGCGAAGAGGCAGCTCGGCTGCAGCACGACTACATCGGCACCGAGCACCTTCTCCTGGGCGTCATCCGCGAGGGGGAGGGGATCGCCGCCACGGTGCTCAACAACCTGGGACTCGACCTGGACGCCATCCGCCAGGCGGTCGAGAGCATGGTCGCCTCGACGGGGGGCACGCTCACGATCGGGGAGATTCCCTTCACCCCGCGCGCCAAGCGCGTGCTCGAGCTTTCCGTGGACGAGGCGCGGCAGCTGGGGCACAACTACGTCGGCACCGAGCATCTCCTGCTCGGCCTGATCCGGGAGGGGGAGGGCGTGGCCGCCCGCGTCCTCTTGGAGCTGGGCGTGGACCGGAAGAAGGTGCGCGAGGAGACCCTAAAGCTCCTGGGCGGAACCCCCTCGACCTCCCAGCCGGAGCGTGAGGGAAAGGTGGAGACGCCGGCCCTGAACCAGTTCGGCCGCGACCTGACCGCGCTCGCCCGCGAGAACAAGCTAGATCCCATCATCGGGCGCGAGTCCGAGATCGAGCGCGTGATCCAGGTGCTCTCCCGGCGCAAGAAGAACAATCCCATTCTCATCGGGGAGCCCGGCGTCGGGAAGACGGCCATCGCCGAAGGTCTGGCCGAGCGGATCGTCGAGAATCGCGTGCCGGAGACCCTCAAGGACAAGCGGATCGTGACCTTGGACCTTGCGGCCGTGGTCGCGGGTACCAAGTACCGTGGCCAGTTCGAGGAGCGCCTCAAGGCGGTCATGAACGAGATCCGCGAGTCCAAGGACACCATCATCTTCATCGACGAGCTCCACACGATCGTGGGAGCGGGCGGGGCCGAGGGCGCCATCGACGCGTCCAACATGCTCAAGCCGGCGCTGGCCCGCGGGGAGCTCCAGTGCATCGGCGCCACCACGCTGGACGAGTTCCGCAAGTACATCGAGAAGGACGGAGCGCTGGAGCGCCGGTTCCAGCCGATCATGGTGGATCCCCCGTCGGTGGACGAGACCATCCAGATCATCATGGGCCTCCGCGACAAGTACGAGGCGCACCACGGGTCCAAGTACACGGACGAGGCAATCGTCACCGCCGTGAAGCTGGCCGACCGCTACATCAACGACCGCTTCCTTCCCGACAAGGCCATCGACGTCATCGACGAGGCGGGCGCCTGTGCGCGCCTCTCCATGTCGGCCATTCCCTCGGAGGTCCGCGAGCTGGAGAAATCGGTTGAGGAGGTCGCGAAGGAAAAGGAAGCGGCCATCCAGCAGCAGGAATTCGAGAAGGCGGCGCGCTTCCGCGACAAGGAAAAGGAGCTTCGCGCGAAGCTGCGCGAGCACAAGAAGAACTGGAACGAGATCAAGCACGAGACCGAGGTCAAGGTCGACGCCGACCTCATCGCGCAGGTGATCTCCCGCATGACGGGCATCCCCATCTCGCGGATCGAGGAGAAGGAGTCGGAGAAGCTGCTCCGGATGGAGGAGGAGATCCGGAAGTCCATCGTCGGCCAGGACGAGGCCGTGGCCGCCGTCTCGCGGGCCATCCGCAGAAACCGGGCCGGGCTGCGCGATCCGCGCCGTCCCATCGGCTCGTTTATCTTCCTGGGCCCGACCGGCGTGGGGAAGACCGAGCTGGCCCGGGTGCTCGCCCGGTTCCTCTTCGACGATCCCGACGCGCTCATCCGCATCGACATGTCGGAGTACATGGAGAAGTTCTCGGTCTCGCGGCTGATCGGCGCCCCGCCGGGGTACGTCGGCCACGAAGAGGGGGGCCAGCTCACCGAGAAGGTGCGCCGGAAGCCCTATTCCGTGGTGCTGCTCGACGAGATCGAGAAGGCCCACCCCGATGTCTTCAACATCCTCCTGCAAGTGCTGGACGACGGGCAGCTCACCGACAGCCTTCGCCGGCGCGTCGATTTCAAGAATACGGTCCTGATCATGACCTCGAACCTGGGAGCCCGCCAGATCAAGGGGCAGCGCGCGCTCGGCTTCCAGGAGCGCACCGACGATTCCACGTACGAGAACATGAAGCGGACGATCCTCGACGAGCTGAAGAAGAACTTCAATCCGGAATTCCTGAACCGGATCGACGAGGCCATCGTGTTCCATCCGCTCTCGCGGGTCCAGATGGAGCAGATCACGGCGATTCTGCTCCAGCAGGTCACCGAGCGCCTGCTCTCGAGCGGCGTCAAGGTCACGTTCGAGCATTCGGTCATCGAGCTGCTCATCGAGAAGGGATTCGACGCCTCCCTCGGGGCGCGGCCCCTGAAGCGCGCCATCCAGAAACTCATCGAGGACCCCCTCTCGGAGCATGTCCTGCGCGGCCAATTGAAGGAAGGGACCGACGTGGTGGTTGCCCGAAGTGCCGACGAGCTGACGTTCGCCTCTTGATGTCTGACCGAACCGCGTTCGCGGCGCTCCTGGTCGCGGCGTGCGTTCTTGCCGGCGCCCCGGCGCCGTCCGTCGCGCAGCGCGCCTCGACGTTCGGAGCCGACAGCGCCGCCGTCCTGCCCGGCGCCGCCAAGTCCCCCGCGGTCCAGCCCGCCGGGCCCAGCGTGATCCGCTCGGTGCGCGCCAGCGGATTCGCCAACGTCGATTCCACCGTCATTCTGCGCACGTTCGCCTTAAAGGCCGGTGATGCGTACGACCCGGTGGGCGTGCGCGCCGGCGTCCGGCGCCTGTTCGCCACCGGGCTCTTCACCGACGTGGACGTCCAGGACACGCCGACGGCCGGGGGAGTGGACCTGAACGTCGCCGTCAAGGAGCGCTCCCGCGTCCAATCCGTGCAGTTCAGCGGGGCGCGGAAGATCGAGGAGAAGACCCTCCGCACCAAGATCACCGTCGCGACGGGACAGCTGGTGGATGCCGGAGCTCTCGACCTGGACGCGCGGAAGATCCAGGACGCCTACGCCGAGGAGGGGTACTCGCGCGCCCGGGTGCAGACGATCACGCACTCCGCCGGGGTCGGCGCGGTCGCCGTGACCTTCCAGATCGAGGAAGGGCCGAAGCTGAAGGTCCGAGGCATCGAGATCCACGGCGCCGGTGACCTCTCGAGCGAGGGCCTCCGGAAATCGATGAAGAGCAAGACCCCGGCCTTCCTCCGAAGCGGCACGTTCAAACCCTCGCAGATCGAGGAAGACGAAACCAAGGTCCGCCTCTACATGCGTAGCCGCGGATACCGCGACGCGGACGTCGATTCCATCCGCACCGCCGAGACGTCGGACGGAAAGGGAGTGACCCTTCACGTCTACGTTCGTGAGGGCCCGCGCTACCGGTTCGGCAATCTCACGTGGTCCGGGAACACCGAGGTTCCGCTCGCGGCCCTCACGCTGGCAACGACGGCGCGCCCGGGAACGCCCTACAACGAGAGCCAGATCCAGAAGACGCTGGAGCAGGCCTACTCGCTCTACCAGGAGCAGGGCTACCTGTTCCTGTCGATCGATCCCAAGTTCGCGGACCGCGATTCGATCGTGGACGTGCAGTTCCAGGTGCAGGAGGGCGCCCGCTCGCGGGTGGCGGACCTTCGCATCGTGGGAAACACGCGGACCAAGGAAAACGTGATCCGCCGCGAGGCGAGCATCCGGCCCGGAGACGTGTTCCGGCGCTCCGCGCTGATCCGCACCCAGCGGGACATCTTCGGGCTGGGCTATTTCCAGGACGTGAACGTGGATTACGAGCCCACCGGGGACAGCGCGGACATCCGCCTCACCCTCAAGGTGCAGGAGAAGCAGACGGGAACGGCGAGCGCGGGGGCGGGGTACTCCAGCCAGACGGGAGTCACCGGCTTCCTCGAGCTGGGGCACAACAACCTGTTCGGGAACGGGCAGAGCGTCGCCATCCGCCTGGAGCGGGGCGGCAAGCAGGGGAACATCGAGCTCTCGTTCACCGAGCCCTGGTTCCGGGACACCCCGCTCACGCTGGGCGCCGACATCTTCAACACGCGGCGGGACCTGGATTTCTATAACCGGAAGGACGTGGGCGGCGGGGTCCGGCTGGGGCGTCCGTTGCCGTGGCCGGACTACACGCGGGGGCTCTTGTCGTACGACCTGCGAGACGTCACGTTGTCGAGCATCCGGGGGGTTACCGCGGGCGAGCCGGCGAACCTGGCCGAGCTTCGCTCCACGCACTGGCCCCGCCGGGTGAGCAGCGTGACCCTGAGCTTCACGCGGAACAGCACCGATAGCCCGTTCTATCCCACGCGGGGCTCGCGGCTCACCTGGTCCAGCGAGGTCGCGGGGGGGCTCTTCGGGGGCGTGGAGCACTTCAGCAAGGAAACGGTGGAGCTCCGCAATTTCACGAAGCTCCAGTCTCCGCTGACCCTGATGCTCCGGGGCAAGGCTGGGTTCCTGGCGGGCTCCACGGTTCCCGATTACGAGCGCTTCCGTCTGGGGGGCACCACGTCCGACTACCTGCGGGGATATCCCGACTACTACGTGGTCCCGCGGGCCAACATCACCCGCGCCGCCAATGGGCGGGTGCTGGACAGGTATCCAGGCGGGCGCGAGATGCTAATTCTAACCAGCGAGATCCAGTTTCCGATCGCGGATCCGCTGCACGGGCTCTTCTTCTTCGAGGCCGGGAACACGTGGAACTCGACCCGGGACCTCGATCTCGGGGATCTGCGCAAGTCCTTGGGGCTGGGCATCCGCCTCGAGGTTCCGGCCCTGGGCCGGGTGGGTTTCGACCTGGGGTACGGTTTCGATCGGGAGGAGGGGGCCCGGTGGGAGACCCACTTCCAACTCGGCAATACCTTCTGATGCAAGAGGTTAGGATATGACTCGACACGGTAGAAGGGGTGCGCTACTCTGGGTCGCTCTCTGGATATCGTTGAGCGCCATCCAGGTGGCCGGTTCGGGCCAAGCGGCGGAGCTCAAGATCGGCTACATCGACTCGGACCGGATCTTCGCCGAATATCCGAAGACCCAGGAAGTCCAGGCGGCTTTCAACCGGGAAGTCGCGGACTTGTCCAAGTCGGCCAGGGAGAAGAAGACCGAGATCGACGAGTTGCAGCGAAAGCTGGACCAGCAGAGCCCGATGCTCAGCGAAGCGAAGAAGGACGAGCAAAACCTGGCTCTCCAGAAGAAGATCGGCGATTACGAGACGTTCGTTCAGACCAATTGGGGGCCGAACGGCAAGATCTCCAAGCTGAACGAGGAGTATCTGCGGCCGATCATCGATCGCGTCCACAACATCGTGACGACGATCGGAACCGATGAAGGGTATTCCCTGATCCTCGACGCGGCCGACGGAAACGTCGTGTTCGGCGACAAGTCGTTCGACTTGACCGACCGCGTCTTGAGCTTGCTAAGGACGGAGGATGAGAGCGGAACCCCGACTCGCGGACGGAACGGTAATATCACCGGAGGACGGTAAGCCCCGGATCATAGCGACCTTGGCGATGGTGGCCCAGGCCGTCGGCGGCATCGTCATCGGTGATGGGTCGACCGAGATCACCGGCGTGGCCGGGATCCGCGAGGCCCGCGAGGGCGAGCTGACCTTCCTCGCCAATCCCCGCTACGAACCCTACCTCGAGCAGACGCGCGCTTCGGCCATCATCGTCGCGGAGGACCACCGCGGCGTGGGCAAGCCGCTCATCCAGAATCCCAACCCCTATCTCGCGTTCCTGAAGGCGGTCCGGTTCTTCCAGGGGGAAGAGCAGCGTCCGGTACCGGGGGTGCACGAATCGGCCGTGGTCTCGCCGGACGCCTGGGTCGACGCCACCGCTTCCATCGGCCCCCACGTCGTTGTCGAGCCGGGAGCCCGGATCGGCCCCTTGGCCTGGATCGGCCCCGGCTGCTACATCGGCGCCGGCGCCTCGATCGGCCCCGAGACCCGCCTCCACCCCAACGTGACCATCCTGGAGGAGTGCGTGCTGGGGGCCCGGGTGATCGTGCACTCGGGCACCGTGATCGGCAGCGACGGATTCGGATTCGTGCGGGACGGGGACGTCTATCAGAAACTGCCGCAGGTCGGGAACGTGGTCGTCGAGGACGACGTTGAGCTGGGCGCGTGCGTCACGATCGATCGCGCCACGATGGGAACCACCCGCATCGGCGAGGGGAGCAAGATCGACAACCTGGTCCAGATCGCCCACAACGTCCAGATCGGGCGGAACTGCATCATCGTCGCGCAGGTCGGGATCTCCGGCAGCACGTCGGTGGGCGAGAACGCCGTCCTCGCGGGGCAGGTCGGCGTTGTGGGGCACATCGAGATCGGCGCGGGCGCGCAGGTCGGCGCGAAGTCCGGGGTCTCCAAGTCCGTGAAGCCCGGCGAGCGCGTCTTCGGTTACCCCGCCCTTCCCGTCGGACAGGCGAAGCGCATCGAAGCCAGTCTCCGCCATCTCCCCGAGCTGATCCAGACCGTCCGGGCCTTGAAGCGCCGCCTCGAGGAGCTGGAGGGGAAGCCGCCATCGCCGTGACCGCCCAGCATCAGCGGACGCTGAGCCGGGCCGTTTCCTACGAGGGGGTCGGCCTCCACACGGGCAAGCGCTGCCACGTGGAGTTCCGTCCGGCGCCCGCGGGGACCGGCATCAAGTTCATCCGCCTGGACCTCCCCGGCCAGCCCGAGATCCCGGTCGCTCCCCGCTACGCGCGGGCCGATACCGACCACATGCGCCGCACCATCTTGAAGAACGGCAGCGCCGAGGTGCACACCGTCGAGCACATCCTGGCCGCCGCGGCCGGGCTGGAGATCGACAACATGATCATCGCGCTCGACTCGCACGAGCCTCCGGAGCCGCAGGACGGGAGCGCGCGCCCCTATGTCGCGCTGTTCCAGAACGCCGGCATCACGGAGCAGGACGCGCCACGCCGCTACTTCCGCGTGCGCGATCCGGTGCGGTTCGAGGAAGGCGGGGTGATCCTGGTCGCGATGCCGCACGACGGGCTGCGCGTGACCTTCACTATCGAGTACGAGAACGCCTATCGCGGCACCCAGTACGCGACCTACGACATCACGCCCGAAATCTTCGTCAAGGAGATCGCTCCCGCGAGGACCTTCGTGCTGGAGCGCGACGTGGAGAATCTCCGCTCGCGCGGCATGATCCAGGGAGGGACGCTGCAGAACGCGGTGGTGGTGAAGTCGGACGGAATCCTGAACAAGGAGCCGCTCCGGTTCGCCGACGAGTTCGTCCGCCACAAGATCCTCGACTTCCTGGGCGACCTCTACCTGCTCGGCCGGCCCGCGCGCGGCCATTTCATCTCGGTCAAATCGGGGCACGCCAGCAACGTGCGCTTCGTGCAGCGGCTGGCCAGGGACGAGGAGCCCGGCAGCCTGATCGAGGGCGTCGCGGGAGTCTCGCGGAACGGCGACGCGGGGCCGATCCAGCTCGACATCATGGCAATCCAGGAGATCATGCCGCACCGCTATCCGCTGCTCCTGATCGACCGGATCCTGAGCCTGGAGGAGAACCGCGTGGTCGGCATCAAGAACGTGACCATCAACGAGCCGTTCTTCGCGGGCCATTTCCCCGGGCACCCGATCATGCCCGCGGTGTTGATCATCGAGGCGATGGCGCAGTGCGGCGGCGTGCTCCTGCTCAACACGGTGGAGCGGCCCCGCGAGAAGCTCGTGTATTTCATGGGGATCGACAACGCGAAGTTCCGGAAACCGGTGCGGCCGGGCGATCAGCTCCGTTTCGAGCTGAACCTGCTTCGGCTGAAGCAGCGGATCTGCAAGATGGAGGGCAAGGCGTACGTCCATGGAGACCTCGTCGCGGAAGCAGAGCTCCTTTCCAGCATTGTCGAGCGCAATCCCTGAAGCCGACCGGCTGACGGGCACCTGGGCCCGGGCCGCGGGAGCCGTCGTCCCCCTGCCCGAGTCGGGCGAGCGCGCGAAGCCGTCCATCCATCCGACCGCCGTCGTGGCGCGCGGGGCGGAGCTGGGCCCGGGCGTCGTGGTGGGTCCCTTCGCCTACATCGGCCCGCGCGTGGAGCTGGGCGCCGGCACGCGCGTCGGCCTGCACGCGATCATCGAGGGGTGCACGACCATCGGTCCGGGCTGCCAGATCCATCACGGCGCTGCGATCGGTAACATTCCTCAAGACCTGAAGTTCCGGGGCGATCCCACGCACGTCCGCGTCGGCAGCGACACCACGATCCGCGAGTACGCGACGATCAACTCGGCCACGGGCGAGGGGGAGACCACGTTCATCGGCGACAACGTCCTCCTCATGGCTTACACGCACATCGCGCACAATTGCCGCATCGGGAACAACGTCATCCTGGCGAACGCGGTCAACCTGGCCGGCCACGTGCGCGTGGACGACTACGCCATCCTCGGCGGCTTCACGCCGGTGCACCAGTTCGTGGCCATTGGTTGCCACGCTTTCGTGGGGGGCGGCTCTCGCGTGCCCCAGGACGTGCCGCCGTACGTGAAGGCCGCGGGCAATCCGCTCCGCGCGTGCGGCTTGAACAGCGTCGGAATGGAGCGGCGCGGCATTTCCGCCGAGGTGCGGCTGGAGGTGAAGCGCGCCTACCGCATCCTCTACCGCTCCCAGCTCAACGTGGGTCCCGCGCTGGACCGCATCGCGCGCGACCTGAAACCCTATCCCGAGATCCAGGAGTTCGTGGAATTCGTCCGCTGCTCGGAGCGCGGGATCGTGCGATGAGGAGATCGTCGCGCGCCCGGACGGCGGGATGAGAACACTGAGGGTCGGCGTCGCGGGGCTGGGGCATCTCGGCACCCATCACGCGCGCGCCTGGAAGCGCGTGGAAGGGGTGGAGCTGGTCGGGGGGTACGACCCCGATCCCGCCGCGCGCGCCCGCGCCGAATCCGAGCTTGAGCTGCGCGTCCACGATTCCTTGGCGGGACTCCTCGCCGGCCTCGACGCCGTCTCGGTCGCTGCGCCGACGCCGGCCCATCACGAGGTGGCCCGCGCGTCCCTGGCGCGGGGGATCGCGACCCTCGTGGAAAAGCCGATGGCGGCGACTCCCGAGGAGGGGGAGGCGATCCTGGCCCTCGCCCGCGCGCAGGGAGTGGCCCTGGTCGTGGGGCAGATCGAGCGGATGAATCCCGCGGTCCGCGCCGCGTTCCCGTTCCTCCGCTCGCCCCGATTCATCGAGGCGCACCGCCTTGCGCCGCCCGTCGCGCGCGGGATCGACGTGGACGTGATCCTGGACCTCATGATCCACGACCTGGACCTGGCCCTCCTCGCGACGCGCTCGCGCGTGACCGATGTGCAGGCGGTCGGCGTGCCGGTCGTCACCCCGCACATCGACATCGCCAACGCGAGGATCACCTTCGAGAGCGGCTGCGTGGCCAACATCACCGCGAGCCGGATCTCGCGCGAGAAGGTGCGGAAGATCCGCTTCTTCGAATCGAGCGAATATCTGTCGATCGATTGCCTGAATCGCACCGTCGAGGCCTTCGCGCTCGAGCCCGCTGCCCCCGGCGATCCCGAGGCCCACTGGCTCGCGCGCATCCGTCCTCTCCCCGTGACGGTTCAGGACGACGATCCGCTCGAAACCGAGCTTCGCCATTTCCTCGCGCTCCGGTCCGATCCGGCCCGCTCCTGGGCGGAATCCGAGACGGCTCTCGAGGCGCTGCGCGTGGCCGACCTGGTACGCCGGCAGGTCGAGCGGCGCCCCGTACCGAGCGGCCAGAGCATCTCCGTCTGACATTCCCGCGTCTGGTCGTTTCGGCCGGCGACCCCTCGGGGGACCGGCTGGGCGCGGCGCTTCTCACGGCGCTCCGCGCCCGGGGGGTTCCCGTGGAGGCGGCTGGGCTGGGGGGCCCCGCGCTCCGCGCCGCGGGGATGGACGTGATCGCCCCCATGGAGTCGGTGGCGGTCATGGGCTTCGCGGAGGTGATCCGGCATCTTCCGGCCATCCACCGCGCCCGCACGGAACTCTTGCGTCGGATCCACCGCGATCGCGGCGCCCTCTTCCTTCCGATCGATTCCCCGGGCTTGAACCTGGGCCTGGCCCGCGCCGCGCACCGCGCGGGCCGCCGCGTGGTGTACTACGTGCTGCCCCAGGTGTGGGCGTGGGGGCGCGGCCGCGTGCGGCGGATCCGCGAGGACGTGGACTTGACGCTCCTCCTCTTCCGCTTCGAGGAGGCGTTCGCGGCCCGGGAAGGGATCGCGGCCGCGTGGGTCGGACACCCCGCGGGCGCCCTCGCCCCCGACGCGGCCGCGCGGGAGCGGGCGAGGGCCGGCCTGGGCCTGGCCCACGGCGAGCCCTTGATCGCGCTTCTCCCGGGCAGCCGTGCGGGCGAGGTGCGGCGCCACCTGGCGCCGATGCTCGACGCGGCCGCGCGCCTCGTCAGCGGAACCGGGGGCACGGCCCGCGTGGCCGTGAGCGACTCCGGCCCCGTCCTCGCCGAATCGGAGTGGGGCGAGGCCGCGGCCCTCTGGAACACCCTCCGGCCCCGGCGCCTGCCCGGGCCCGCCGAGCCACTCCTGCGCGCCGCCGACGTTGCGCTGGTGGCATCCGGCACCGCCACCCTCGAGGCCGCCGCCATCGGGGCGCCCCTCGTGATCGTCTACCGGACCGGCAGGCTCAACTACGAGATCGCGCGGCGCCTCGTCCGGGTCCCGCGGGTCGGCCTGGCCAATATCGTGCTGGGAGAAGACGCGGACGCCGTTCCGGAATGCATCCAGGAGGGCGCGACGGGCGCGGCGATCGCCCGGGCCGCGGCGCCGCTCCTCTCGAATCCGGCGCGGCGCGAGGCTCAGCGCGCGGCGTTCGCGAAGCTCCCCGAGCTGCTCGGGGGACCGGGCTCCGCGGAACGAGCCGCCGACGCGCTGATCGAGTTCGCCGATCGGAGCGGCGGAAGGGCCGCGGGCTGATGGGCGTGGGACTGGCGGTCTACCGCGGCGTGACCTGGTCCTTGGGGCTGGTTCTCCCCGCGGCGGCCGCGCTCGGACGCGAGGGAGGCGTGTGGCGCGGCGCCCTGACCGGCGCCGGCGACGAGGAAGCCCGCGCCGCCGGAAGCGTCTGGGTGCACGCGGCCTCGATGGGAGAGGTGGGCGCGGCCCGGCGCTGGGTGGACGCGCTGATCGAATCGGGAGTCCGCCCGCCCCTCCTTCTCACCACCCGGACGCGAACCGGGCTCGCGCGCGCCCGGCGGGACATGGGGGGGCGGGTGGCGGCGCGGATCGCGCCGCTCGACCTTCCGCAGACCACGCGCGCGCTCTTCGATGCGGCCTGCCCGTCGCGGCTCGACATCGTCGAGACCGAGGCGTGGCCGAACTTGATATTGGAATCGCGCCGCGCGGGAGTGGCGGTGGTCTTCGTGAGCGCCACCGTGTCGCGTCGGACGTCCCGGCGGCTCGCGTCCCTCGGCGTGGCGGGACGGGCGCTCTTCGGCGAGGGCGTCTTCGCGCTGGCCCAGGACGAGGAGGCCGCGGCGCGATTTCGCGCGCTCGGAATCCCCGGAGCGCGCGTGCGGCTCATGGGGGACTTGAAGGCGGACGGTCCCGTGGCCGGACCGCGCGCCGACGAGGCGTCGCGCGTCGCGGCGGTCTTCGGGAGTTTTCGGCCCGGCGAAGAGGACGCGGCGCTCGCGATCGCCGGGGCGATCGACGGGCGCGGGCTTCTGGTGGTCGCGCCGCGCCACCTGCAGCGCGCGGCTTCGGCGCGCCGGCGCTTCCGCGCCGCGGGCTACGAGGTGATCGAGCGCGGCGAGCGGGAGAGGGGAGAGGAGCTGGGCGCGTGGATCGCCAGGGCGGCGGCGCGGCCGGGCAAACGCGTCGCGCTCCTGGCCACGCACGGCGAGCTGGCCTCCGCCTACGACCACGCGCGGGTCGCCGTGGTGGGCGGCACCTTCGCCCCCTTCGGCGGCCACAGTCCGCTGGAGGCGGCCGCCCGGGGCTGCCCGGTCCTCGTGGGCCCCTATCGCGACTCGATCGCCGGCGCGGCGGGGCTCATCGCGCGCGGCGGGGGAGGCGCGCTCGTGCCCGACTCCGGGGCCGCGGCCCGGACGGTCGCCGCCTGGTGGGGGGATGGCGGATTCGCCGCCCGGAGCGCGGGCGCGGTCCTGGCCGCTTCGGCGGCCGCGGGCGCGGCGCGGCGCGGCCTCGCGGCGCTCGCGGAGTGGAAGCTCAACCCGTGACGCGCGGAGCCGCCGGGCGGGTGGAGGCGTCGTGGTCCGGCGCGCCGGGGACGACGGCCTGGACCGGGCTCCTTTCTCCCTTCGCGGCCGGGTACGGGATCGCGGCCGGGGCCGCGCGGCGTCGCGCCGCCGTCTCCCGCCGTCGCGTTCCAGGGGTGCGCGTGATCGCCGTAGGGAATCTCACGGTCGGAGGGACCGGAAAATCGAGTCTCGCGCGCTGGCTCGCGGCGGAGGCCGCGCTCCGGGACCGGGCCGCCGTGCTGGTCCGCGGCTACGGCGGTCGCGGCGGGCCGCGACCCGCGGTGGTACCCGACTTTCCGGGATACCCGCTCGCGGTCGCGGCGGATCGCTGGGGGGACGAGGCCGCGGGGCACCGGGCCGCGCTCCCGCCCGAGGTCGCCGTCGTCGTGGACCGGGACCGCCATGCAGCGGCGCTCCTCGCGCGGGACGGCTACGGGGCTTCCACGATGATTCTCGACGACGGGTGGGAGCAGGGCACGCTCGCCTGGGACGAGCTCTGGGTCGCTCTCGATCCGGAGCGGCCGGAAGGAAATGGGCGCCTGCTTCCGGCGGGCCCCCTCCGGAGGCCGCCGGAGACCTTGCGCGAGGCGCAGGTGCTTGCGTTCGTCCTCCAGAGCCGGGGCGCGGAGGTGCCGGCCGGGACCCTCGAGTGGGCCGCGCGCCACGCCCCGCGGGCGCGGGTGGCGCGGTTCGTCCGGCTGCTCCTCGATCCGCTTCCCCCGGGACCCAAGCGGCCGGCGGGGCTCTTGACCGGTGTCGGTGCGCCGGAGCGCGTGGCCGGGTTCGCGGAGGCGTCGGGGTACGCTGTTGTCGCCCAGGCGCCCTTCCCGGATCATGCGCGGGTCAGCCCCGGGCGGCTGCGCGAGGCCATGCTCCGCGCAGCGCGGCGCGGCGCGGAGGTGATTCTGATCACGGAGAAGGACGAGCACCGCTGGACAATGCCCTCCGACCCGCCGCTGCCGGTTAGGGTCCTCCGGACCGAGCTCTGTCCGCTCGACCCGGCCTGACCCCCCATGATCCCAAGAACCCCCCGTTCCCCACGGATACGGAGATAGAGCGCGGTGCCACGACGCCGAGACGATCTGAAAACCGAGGTCCTTGTCATCGGAAGCGGAATCGCCGGCCTCTCCGTCGCGCTCCACGCGGCCCAGGCGGCGCGCGTGCTGATCGTGACGAAGGTCGACGCCGAGGAATCCAATACCAACTACGCCCAGGGGGGCGTGGCCGCCGCGCTCGGCGAGGATGACCGGGTTGCCTGGCACGAGCGCGACACGCTGGTCGCGGGGGACGGCCTCTGCGACCTGGAGGCAGTGCGGGTGCTGGTCGAAGAGGGCCCCGGCGAAGTGCTCCGGCTGATCGGGCAGGGGGTCCGATTCTCGCGGGATCCCTCCGCGAGGGGGCGGCTGGCGCTGGGGCGCGAGGGGGGACATTCCCGGCGGCGGATCGTCCACGCCAAGGACCGGACCGGCCACGCCATCGAGCGCACCCTGCTCGGACTGGCGCGCGCCCATCCGAAGATCACGATCCTCGAGAATCAGATCGCGGTCGATCTTATCCTCGATTCCAAGATGCGGAGGCGCCGAGCCACGGCGCCGGAGAAGGACCGCGTCCGGGGGGCGTACGTGCTCGACCGGAGGAGCGGCTCGATCCGCGCCGTCGCGGCGCGCGCGACGGTTCTCGCGACGGGGGGCTCCGGGAAGGTCTACCTGTACACCACCAACCCCGATATCGCGACGGGCGACGGGCTCGCGGCGGGGTTCCGCGCGGGCGCCCAGGTGGCAGATCTCGAGTTCATCCAGTTCCATCCGACCTGCCTCTTCCACCCCGACGCCAAGTCGTTTTTGATCTCCGAAGCGGTGCGCGGCGAAGGCGCGCGCCTCCTCACCCTGGACGGGAAGCCGTTCATGCAGCGCTATCACCGGCTCCGCGACCTGGCGCCTCGGGACGTCGTGGCGCGCGCGATCGACTTCGAGATGAAGAAGCGGGGCGACAAGAACGTCCTGCTCGACATGCGGCCGCTGGGGAAGCGCCTGCTTCTCTCGCGGTTCCCGCACATCACGCGGCGCCTTCGCGAATTCGGCTTCGACCCGGCCCGGGAGCCGATCCCGGTAGTCCCGGCGGCGCACTATGTCTGCGGCGGGATCCTCACCGACCTCGAGGGCAGGGCGACCATTCCAGGGCTCTACGCCTGCGGCGAAGTCGCCTGCACCGGCGTGCACGGCGCCAACCGGCTCGCGTCCAACTCGCTGCTCGAGGCGCTGGTCTTCTCGCGGCGGGCAGGGCTGGCCCTGCTGCGGCAGGTCACGGCGGAGCGGTCGCTCCCGTTCCCGCCGGTGCCGGCCTGGCGCATGAACGGCGCGGTCCAGGCCAAGGAGCAGGTGATCTTCGACCACAATTGGGATGCCATCCGGCGGGTCATGTGGGACTATATGGGCATCGTCCGAAGTGATGAACGTTTGGCCCGCGCCGCGGAGATGATCGCGGTTCTCCGCGACCAGACCGAGGGCGACTACCAACGGTACCGGCTGGACGCGGACCTGGTGGAGCTCCGGAACATCGGCCTGGTCGCCGATCTCATGATCGCCTCTGCCCGCCGCCGCCGCGAGAGCCGGGGGCTGAATTTCAACGTCGATCATCCCCGGCGGGACGACCGCCGATTCCGTCGCGACACCGTGCTGACCCGACAGGACGTGCGCTGAGATGATCCGCGACATCGAGACACGGATGCTCGAGCTGGCGCAGCAATACGGCCGCTACAAGGCGAATGCCTACCGATTCACCTACGAGGCCGTGCGCTACACAGCCGACCGGAGCTATGCCTTGACCCGGGAGTTCCGCCACGTCACCGGCGGGGAGGTGCTCGAGGGGATCCGCGAGCTGGCCGTGAACCGGTTCGGGTTCATGGCGAAGACCATCTTCCGCGAGTGGGGCGTCGTCGCGACGGAGGATTTCGGCGAGATCGTCTTCCATCTGGTGCGCGAGGGAATCCTGAGCAAGACCGACTCCGACCGCCTCAGCGATTTCGCGAGCGGGTTCGACTTCGAGGACGCGTTCGTCACCCGCCACGATTGGCTCGACCGCATCGCCCCGCCCCGGAACGAGCGGGCCTAGCGCCCGTGCGCCGAGCGAGAACCTCCCACAAGAGCACGTCGCTCCGGCTCCTGGGCTATCTGAAGCCCTATCGGGGACACCTCATCGGCACCGCCGCGCTCATGGTGGTCTTCGCGCTCTTGAGCGGCGTGTCGATCGGCATGATCTCGCCGTTCGTGAAGATCCTCTTCACGCCGCGGCCGGCGGCCTCGACCGCTGCCCCGGACGCGGGAGCGCCCACGAACGCCGGCCAGGTCCGGCTGCCGGGCGGCATGGAGACCATGGTCCCCGGACTCGGCGCGGCTCCGGCCCCAGTCGCGGGCGGGGAAGGTCCCCCGGCCGCCGCCCTCGCGCAGCGGGGCAACGCGGTGAAGCAGCGCCTCAGAACGTGGTTCGAGCACTTCTTCCTGATCGGCGATCCGATCCGCTCGCTCACGCGGATCTGTCTCGCGCTCCTGGTCGTCTTCTTCCTGAAGAACGTGGTCGATTACTTGCAGAGCGTGCTCACGGTGTGGGTGGAGCAGGCCGTGATCCGGGACCTCCGGAACGAGGTCTTCGCGCACCTGCAGAGCCTGTCGCTCTCCTTCTTTCACTCCCGGCGGACCGGGGCCCTGCTCTCCCGCCTCACCAACGACATCTCGCTCGTCCGGGGCGCGCTCGCGGCCGGGTTCTCGAATCTCATCAAGTCGTCGCTTCTGCTCATGGTCTGCCTCTTCTGGATCTTCTGGACTTCGTGGCGCCTCGCCCTGGTGTCCCTCTTCGTGGTCCCGCCGTCGATCCTCCTGATCGTGTGGCTGGGGCGGAAGCTCCGGCGCCGGAGCAACATCACCCAGGAGAAGATGGCCGACCTGAACGCCATCCTCCAGGAGACGCTGACCGGGATCCGCGTGGTGAAGGCGTTCGCCATGGAGGATTTCGAGCAGCGGAAATTCGAGCGCGCGTCGCAGGGATACTTCCGCGCGTTCGTGAAGCAGCGCCGGCTGGGCGCCATGGCGGGACCTCTCTCGGAGTACATGGGTGTGGTCGCGGCGACGGCGGTGCTCTGGTACGGCGGCCGGGAGATCCTGCTCACGCGAGCCATCGAGCCGCAGCAGTTCTTCGTCTTCCTCTTCGCCATGCTGCAGCTGATGAGCCCGCTCAAGTCGCTGAGCAACGTGAACGCGACGCTCCAGGAGGGGCTGGCGGCCGCGGTGCGGATCTTCCGCATCCGGGACACCGAGGCGACTGTGGTCTCGCGGCCCAACGCCCACCGCGTGACCGGGATCCAGGACGGGATCGAGTTCGAGGGGGTTTCCTTCCGGTACAGCACCGGGCCCGACGTGCTGCGGCAGGTCTCCTTCCGGGTGGAGGCGGGAGAAGTGGTCGCGCTGGTCGGGCCGAGCGGCGCGGGGAAATCGACCCTCGTGGATCTGGTCGCGCGATTCTACGACCCGACCGAAGGGCGGATCCTGGTGGACGGGGTGGACCTGCGCGAGCTCGACCTGGGCTCGCTCCGCTCCCTCATGGGGGTCGTGACTCAGGAGCCCATTCTCTTCAACGACTCGGTGTGGCACAACGTGGCCTACGGCGTCGCGGACGCGACGGAAGAGTCGGTTCACCGGGCCGCGGGCGCCGCCAACGCCGACCGGTTCGTGCGCGAGATGCCCGAGGGGTATCAGACGCTGATCGGAGAGCGCGGCGTGCGGCTCTCGGGCGGCGAGCGGCAGCGGATCGCCATCGCGCGCGCCATCTTCAAGAATCCGCGGCTCTTGCTCCTGGACGAGGCCACGTCCAGCCTCGACTCGCAGTCGGAGCTTTTGGTGCAGGAGGCCCTGGAGGCGCTGTTCACCGGCCGGACGGTGTTCGTGATCGCGCATCGCCTCTCGACGATCCACCGCGCCGACCGGATTCTCGTGCTCGACCAGGGACGCATCGTGCAGACCGGCACCCACGCGGAGCTGGTCGCGACGCCCGGCCTCTATCAGAAACTCCACCGGCTCCAGTTCCGCCTCGCGGAGGCCGACGTCGCGGCACGTCCCCGGGCCAGCTGACGGGATGCCCCGCGGCACGGCCCTGGTCGTCCGGTTCTCCTCCCTCGGCGACGTGCTCCTGGCGGCCCACCTGCCGGCGTTCCTGCGCGACGCCGATCCGGAGCGGCGCGTGCTCTTCGCCACGAAGGAGCGCTATGCCGCGGTGCTCCGAGGACACCCCGACGTCGCGCGCTTCTACCTTCTTGCTGACGGCTCTCTGGACCCGGCCGCGCCGGCTCCGATCGCCGTCACGGGATCGCTCGGAATCCTGGGCGGGTACCTCCGGCGGGAGGGGATCGAAGAGGCGTTCGACCTGCACCAGAACCTCCGCTCCTCACGGCTCATCGGCTCCCTGGGCCGCGTGCGGCGGATCGATCCGCCGAAGCACGGCCTGTCGCGGCGCCTTCTGGTCTTCGCCAGGTGGGTCCGCCCCAAACCGGTCCCGCCGCTGCTCGAAACCTATCGCGGGATCGCGGGCCTCGATCCAGGGGCCCCGGTGCGGCCGTGGCTGCGCGAGGCGCTGACGGACGCGGAGCGCGCGCGGGCGCGCGCCCGGCTCGCGGACGGCGCCGAGGGCTTCGCGTTCCTCGGGGTGGGCGCGCGCTGGGCGACCAAGCGGTGGCCGATGGAGCGCTTCGTGGCTCTGGGTGAGCTGCTCGCGCGCGACCTAAGCCTGGTCCCGCGCTATGCGGTGGCGCCGGGAGAGCCGGACGGGGCGACGCTCCGGAAGCTCCTGCCGCCCGAGCGCCACGCGGAGATCGTGGAGACCGGATTCCGCGAAGCGGCCGCGATCGCCTCCTTCGCGCGCGTGATCGTCTCCAACGACTCGGCCGCGCTCCACCTGGGCCCGGCCCTGGGCGTTCCCACGGTCGGGATCTTCGGGAGCACGGTGCCGGCATTCGGCTTCGCGCCGCGCGGCCCGCGCGACGCCGTGGTGGAGACGGAGATCGCCTGCCGCCCCTGCGGCGTGCACGGAAAGCGCCGCTGCCCGCTCGGCCACCATCGGTGCATGACGGAGATCGCGCCACCGGCCGTGCTCGAGGCCGTTCGCCGCGTTACCGCGGGCGCGGAGCCGGGCCGCGGCGGATGAGCGACCTGGTTCTGATCGAAGAGGACGACGCAGCGCTCCGCCGCGAAGTGGATGCTCACGCCGGCGGGCCGCTGCCGTGGGTGTTCGCGGGGGAGCCGCGCGAGTCCCGCGCAACAATCTGGTTCTGCGCCGGCAGGCCGCCCGCCGCTCCGCGCGCCCTTCCCGCGCTCCGCTGGATCCATTCGGGGTGGGCCGGCGTGGAGTCGTGGTTCGCGCGCCCCGAGTGGCGGGAGGGGGTCCTTCTCACGCGCACCGTGGGCGACTTCCCGCAGCGGATCGCGGAGTACGTCGCGGGATACCTCCTCGCGGACACCCTCGGGGTGCCCGAGGCGCTGCGCCAGATGGAGGCGCGGACGTGGCGGCACTGGACGCCGGAGTCGCTCGCGGGGCGCTCGCTCCTGGTCGTCGGGTACGGGGCCATCGGCCGGCGCGTGGCCGAGGTGGCGCTCGCTCTGGGCATGTCCGCGCGCGGCATCCGGCGCGGTCCGCTCACCGCGGAGGACCTCGCGCGCGGCGTCGAGGAGGTCTCGGCGCTCGAGGCGCTCCTCCCCGCGGCCGACGTCGTCGTGAACCTCCTCCCGCTCACGCCCGAGACAAGCGACTTCTGGACGGCGGCCCGCTTCGCGCGCATGAAGCGAGGCTCGATTTTCGTGAACGTGTCGCGCGGAGGAACCGTGGACGAGGCGGCGCTCGCCGCGGCGCTTTCGGAGGAGCGGCCGGCGCGCGCCATTCTGGACGTTTTCAAGGACGAGCCCCTTCCGCCCAAGCACCCGCTCCGGGACATCCGCGGCATCTGGATCACGCCCCACATCGCCGGCGCCGGAACCCCCACGCCCCTGGCAACCGAGTTCGCCGCGAACTGGCTGCGATGGCAAAGGGGCGAGCCGCTCGCGAGGCAAGTCGACCGCGCCCGCGGCTACTAGGGGACGGCGTGCGGGGAGCGGGAAAATCAATCCGTCGGGCGATTGGAGCGAAGCGACGTTTCACAGAGCCCGACGGATTGCTTTTCCCGCTCCCCGTAGGGTACGGTGTCCTCTAGCATCTGACCGTCGCCCCATCGCGAAAGGAGCCGCAAGTGTCGGTCACGACTTCAAAGGAGCCGATGGTGACGAAGGGTTCGATGTGGGCGATCCAGAAGCAGGCGCCGGGCCCCGGCCTCGTGCCGACGACCGTGCCGATCCCGGCGGTCGGACCCAAGGACGTCCGCGTCCGCGTCACGGCGTTCGCCATCTGCGGCACCGACCTCCACATCGTGGAGTGGGACGCGTGGGCCGCGTCGCGGATCCGCCCGCCCCTGGTGCCGGGGCACGAGTTCACCGGTATCGTGGAATCGGTGGGGGAAGAGGTCTCGCTGGTATCGCCCGGCGACCGCGTCACCGCCGAGACGCACATCTACTGCGGCATCTGCTACGCCTGCCGCCGCGGACTCCAGCATCTCTGCATGAACGTCCAGATCCTGGGCGTGGACCGCGCGGGCGCCTTCGCGGACTTCGTGGTGATCCCCGAGCAGAACGTCTGGCGCGTCCACCCGGACATTCCGGAGGAGATCGCCGCGATCCTCGATCCGCTGGGGAACGCGGTGCACACGGCTCTGGCCGGACCCGTCGCGGGGCTCCGCTTCGCGGTGTTCGGCTGCGGCCCCATCGGCCTCTTCTCGATCGGAGTGCTCCAGGCGGCCGGCGCCGCGTGGGTGGCCGCGATCGACAAGAACCCGTTCCGGCTGGACCTGGCGCGCGCCATGGGCGCGAATCTCACGATCAACGTGGAGCGCGGCCCGGCAGCGCCCGAAGTGCTGCTCGCCACCGACGGGCGAGGCGTGGACGGGATGCTCGAGATGTCGGGACACCCGCAGGCGTACCGCGACGGGTTCGAGATGCTGGCCAACGGCGGCCGGGTCTCGCTGCTCGGAATCCCGTCGGCGCCGCTCGAGATCGACGTGGCCAAGGAGATCATCTTCCGGGGCGCGCAGGTGCAGGGGATCAACGGGCGCCTGATCTTCGATACCTGGTTCCGTATGGAGGCGCTTCTCCTCTCGGGCAAGCTGGACGTGAAGCCGGTCCTGACCCACGTTCTCGGATGGTCGGACTTCGACCGCGCGGTCGAGCTGCAGCGTTCTGGGAAGGCGGGAAAGATCGTCCTGATGCGGGACCGGCCGTGACCCCAGCCCCGGAAACGATGAATCCGCTCGCGTTCCTGGACGATGCGCTGGAGGCGCTCCGGGCCGAGGGGCTTTATCGCCGGCTCCGGGTGCTGGACGGAGAGCAGCAGGCGCGCGCCCGTTTCGACGGTCGCGAGGTCATCAACCTCTCCTCCAACAACTATCTGGGCCTGACGACCCATCCCAAGCTCCGCGAGGCCGCGATCCGTGCGGTGAAGGAGCTGGGAGCGGGAAGCGGATCGGTGCGCACCATCGCCGGGACGATGGAGCTGCATCTGACACTGGAGCGGCGGATCGCCGCGTTCAAGAAGACCGAGGCCGCCGTCGTCTTCCAGAGCGGCTTCGCCGCGAACGCGGGGACCGTGGCCTCCATTCTCGGAAAGGACGACCTGATCCTCTCCGACGAGCTGAACCACGCGAGCATCATCGACGGCGCGCGGCTGTCGCGCGCCGCGATCCGCGTCTTCCCGCACAAGGACGTGGCCGCGCTCCGGCGGCTCTTGCTGGAGACGTCGGAGGTGAAGCGCCGCCTGGTGATCACCGACGGGGTCTTCAGCATGGACGGGGACGTGGCCCCGCTGGCCGAGATCGCCGCCCTCGCGCGGGAGCACGGAGCCATCATGATGGTGGACGACGCGCACGCGAGCGGCGTCCTGGGGAAAAACGGCCGCGGCACCGTCGATCACTTTGGAATCCACGGCCAGGTCGACGTCCAGGTCGGCACGCTCTCGAAGGCGATCGGGGTCCTGGGAGGCTACGTCTGCGGCTCGAAGTCGCTCATCGAATACCTCCATCACCGGGCCCGCCCCTTCCTCTTCAGCACCTCGCATCCTCCCGCGGTGGCGGCGGCGTGCCTCGCCGCATTCGACGTGCTCGAGGCGGAGCCGGAGCGGATCGAACGCCTCTGGTCCAACACCCGCCGCTTCCAGGCCGGGTTGAAGCGGCAGGGGTTCGACATCGGCATGAGCGAGACGCCGATCACCCCCATCCTCGTCGGCGAGGCCGAGCTGGCGATGCGGCTCTCGGATCACGCGTTCGAGCGCGGCGTCTTCGCGCAGGGTATCGGCTTTCCCACCGTGGCCAAAGGGAGGGCGCGCCTCCGCGCGATCGTCACCGCCACGCACACCGAGGAGGAGCTGGACCGCGCGCTCGAGATCCTCGGTGGGGCCGCGCGGAGCCTCGGCATTCTTTCCTGAGCGGCCCGCCGTGATCGTCGTGCGGCTCCCCAACTGGCTGGGCGACATGATCCTCGCATGGCGCGTGGCCGAGGCGGCCGCGGCCGATGGCGCGGCGTTCGCCGGACCCGCAGCGTTCGAGCGCCTGGTCCGCGCCCGCTTCCCGGCGTCGCCCTACGTCCCCATCTTCCGCGCTCGTCGCTATGCCGCGGCCGGCGTCCTCCGCGCGCTGCGGCCCGGCGCGGCCCTTCTCCTCACCGACTCTTTCTCCTCGGCGCTTCTCGCAGCGCTCGCCCGAATCCCGCGACGGATCGGATACGCCGCCGAGGGACGCGGCTTCCTCCTCACCACTCGCGTCCCGCGCGCGGCCCGCGCGCGCAGCGCGGCGCGGTTCGCAGAGTACCGCGAGCTGGGGGAGGCCGCGGGCCTTCACGTCGCCCGGGGAGAGCCGGCCCTTCGCGCCACGCGCGAGGAAAAGGCGCTGGGCGCGGCGCGCCTGGCCGCGGCGGGCCTCGAGGGGGCGGCATTCCTGGTCTTGGCACCCGGCGCGGCGTACGGGCCCGCCAAGCAATGGGGCGCGGAGCGCTTCGCCGCGACGGGGGCGCACCTGGCGCGCCGCCGCGGGCTCGCGTTGGCTGTGGTGGGCGCGGCGGCGGATCTAGCCGCCGCGGGCGAGACCGCGCGCCTGGCCGCGGCCGCCGGCGCGCGCGTGGCGAATCTCGCGGGGGCGACGTCGCTGGGGGACCTGGTCGGGATCGTGGACGCCGCGGCGGGCGTCGTGTCGAACGACTCCGGGGTGATGCATCTGGCGGCGGCCCTGGGCCGGCCCACCGTGGGCGTATTCGGATCGACCAGTCCGGTCTGGACCGCCTCCGCGGCGCCCTGGGTGACGAGCCTGTACGCCGAATATCCGTGCTCTCCGTGCTTCCGGCGCACGTGCCCGATCGGCTACGGGTGCCTGAGGTCGATCGAATCCGAGGCGGGTTCGCGGGCGATGGACGCGCTCCTGGATCGCGCGGCCGAAGAGACGGAGTGACCGTGCGGCAGGCGGCTCAGGGTGCGGCGGGGGGTTCCCCGGCAGGGGTGGAGCCTCCCGCGGCAGGAGCGGCGGCTCCCGCGCGGATCTCGGCGCCGGCGGCCTCCCGCGCGGTATCCCCCGGAAGGAATCCCTCCCGGACCAGCGTGGTCAAGTCCGCGGGCGCCCGGCCTCGCACGATCCGGTAGGTCTCCCGGGCCAAGGCGACACGCTCCAGCGGATCCACAGTGGCGATCTCGGGCGGCGCCCATTTCGGCAGGGTGGCGTAGCGCTGCACCGGCGCAAGCAACGCCGGCGCCCCGTATCGCCCCACGGCAAAGGAGATCGCCAGCGCCAGCGTTCCGAGCGCCAGCGCGAGCCCGGCGCCCGCCCCGCTCCCGGCCGCCTTCCGGGGCGCCGCCGCGGTGGGCAGCGGGGTCACCTTGGGCGGCGCGGCGCTCAGGGAGACCTCGATCACGCCCACTTCGAGCAGGTGGTGCAGCGCCTCGTAGACCTCGAAATCCACCAGCTTCGCCTGCGCGATGATGTCCCGCAGCGGGCGAAGCCCGTCCACCAATGGAAGCACGCGCCGCTCGGCCTCGGTGATGTCCTTGGGCGGTACGCCCAGCGGCTTGGGCCGGAGCACCATCGCGGTGGACGAGAGCCTCTCCTTGTAGCGCGCCAGCTCGTCGATCCGGCGCATCGACTCCATCAGGAGCCCCTCGGTGTTCAGCCGCACGTTCACCGCGAACTTGGGCACGGTGCGGGCGTCGCCGGAGAAGTGATAGGTGCCGGTCTTCCACGTGAGGAGCTGGTGCAGGGTGTCCTGGACCTGCTCCTCGAGAGCCTTCCCGAGCTGCTCGTTCGTCATGTAGTTCCCGCTCAGGAGAATGTCCGTCAGCTCCCGCCGGCTCTCGGTCTCGATCGTCTCGACCTGGCGCAGCTGCGGCTCGGTGATCCGTCCCGTCCGGATCAGGAACGGCTTCAGCGGGTCCTTCGCGTTCCGGCGGCGATCGCGCGTCGAGACCACCTTCCCGCCCTCGAAGAAGATGACCGCCAGATCGTCTCCGCCCGTCAGCTTGAGCACGCCGGACTTCTGCTGCACGGCGATCAACTGCAAGATCTCGGGGAGGCTGAAGTCGTCGAGGTTTCCCTGAAGGGCCATATCAGCTCCTGCCCGCCGTGGCCCGCCGCTTGCCGGCGCCGCGGGCCGGCGGCGCTTCGCCGGGGGCGAGGCTATCGATCTTCGTGCTGGTCGTGGAGAAGTACCGCGAGACGGTCACCGCGTAGGTCACGAGAAAGAGAAACAGGAGCGGCGCCCGCTTGGCCCAGTCCCCTCCGGGGAAGGGAAGGACGTCGACCGACGGCACCAGGGCCCCGTTCTGGAGAACGAGAAGCCCCGCGGCGGTCATGACGAGGAGCGCGAAGAACCCGCTCAGGGACGCGCCGCGAAGCATCTGGCCCGCTCCCGGCACCAGCAGGGTCACGAGCGCCTGCCCGATGGTGCGCCGCCGCGCGGCCGTGCGGTCGCGCCGGGTCAGGAGAAGCTTCGTGAACTCGATCGACTTGAGATCCTTCACCGTACGGAAGCAGTCGGTGCAGAACGCGCGCTGCTGCATGCGGTGAAGACAGCGGCGGCAGACGATCCGCTGGCAGTTGGAGCAGTGGAGCGTCGCGAGGCTGCGTCCCAGGACCTGCCCGATGCCGGCGAACACCAGGAAGAGCGCCGGGAGAAAGATGAGCACGAAGGGAGCCGCCGGAGCCAAGGACAGCGCGAATTTGAGGTAGCGGTTCTGGTCCACCACGGCGGCGCCGCGGAGATGGCCCGTCCTTGCGGCCAGGTCCCACAGCGCCTGGTCGGGGGGGCGCGCGTCCATGACCGTACGGTTCAGCTGAGGGGCGCCCATCCGCGTGAAATCGCGCACGCGGTCGAACGCGAGCGCGGACGCGCGCGACTGCTCGCGGTTGGCCTCCGCGAACAGGAGCTGCTTGGTGTAGACCTGCGCCAGGTTGAAGTGGGGCTCCACGGCGCTCGGATCGGCCGCGGACGCGGACTCGTAGAGCTGGCGGGCGCGGCCGAAATCCTCCCGGGCGAAATAGACGTTGCCCAGCCCGGTCAGCACCCACGACGCGTTGGGCTTGAGCACCGCGGCCAGCGTGAGCTGGTCGGCCGCGCCGTCGAGGGCGCCGCCCCGGCGGCGCATGGTGCCCAGCGCGAAGGGGAAAAGCCCCTCGTTCGCGTCGCGGCCCTCCCACGCCTGGAGCGCGGCGGCCAGGTCGGCGTCGTAACCGGAGGAGAGGGCTCGGTCCACGAGAAGGCTCGGCTCGTCGAGCCGCGGGGCCCCGGCCCACGGAGCCACCGAGCCGAGGAAGCCGGCGAGCGCGAGAGCCGAGCCGACGAACAGGAGGACGAGGAGCGCTTCGCGTTTTCCAAAGCGGAACGAGAGGAGTCCCGCGAAGATCGTGGCGGTGGCCACCGGGCCCAGGCCCCACAGCACCGGAGATACCGAGATCGCGGCCGCGCCCAGACGGCCGGCCTTGTTCCCGCGGGCGCCGAGCGATTCGGCGACAATGTGCACCAGGTGCGGCAGATGGCGGAGCGTGATCCCGACCACGGCGAGGAGCAGGCTCAGCATCCAGACCACGACGAGGGCCGTCGCGCCGTTCGCGAGGAGATGGCGTTGCCACGGGTAGCTCCGTCCCAGGATGCGGAAGGCTTCCGCCGCCTCGCCAAGCGAACGGCCCGGATCCGAGGTCAGCACCATCCGGGCGATGGTGAAGTGGGCGTCCGGAAAATCCGCGTCGAACGCCGTGGCCGACTCGAGGAGCCGGACCGCCTGGTCCCGGGAGCCCGCCGCGTTCTGGGCCAGGGCCTCGCGGTAGCACGCCTGCGCCATCGGCAGGTCGCGGACCACGCCGGCGTTGTACTTCCGCTCGAGCGCCGATGCGATGGTCGCGTCGTCCAGCGTGGCTCCCGCGGGTCGCGCGGCGAGGAACAGGAGGAGCGCTGAGAAGAGGGCGACGGCGGACGACAAGCCGACGCTCGCCCGACGCCGGGGACGCCGGAAGCGGGGTGCCGCGGTGCCCAAGACAACCTGGTCAGCGGTGGGGAACGCCACAGGCGCAAGTTAGGTTCCGGCCAAACGGGGTGTCAAGGGAAAACCCCCCCTCCCGTGCTATCCTCGTCCGCTTCCGCACCCTGCTGTCCCGTCGTTTCGATCGGAGGAGACGCATGAGTCGTGAGGCGACGCGCATCGAGGCGCTCCCTGCCAAAGCCGGACAATCGGTCACGCTCGAAGGCTGGCTCTACAACCGGCGTTCGAGCGGCAAGATCGAGTTCCTCCAGGTGCGCGACGGGAGCGGCACGGTGCAGTGCGTGGCGGTCCGCTCCGAGCTGCCCGAGGAAACCTTCGCGCGCTGCGCGGCCGTGACCCAGGAGAGCGCGGTCCGCGTGCGCGGGACCGTGCGCGAGGACAAGCGCGCGCCGAGCGGGGTAGAGGTCACGCTGACCGACCTGGAGGTGGTTTCGCCCAGCCGCGACTACCCGATCACGCCCAAGGAGCACGGCACGCCGTTCCTCCTGGACAACCGCCACCTCTGGATCCGCTCGCAGCGGCAGCACGCCATCCTCCGGATCCGCCACACCGTCGTGGACGCATGCCGCGATTTCCTGAACCGGGACGGGTTCATCCTGGCGGACGCTCCCATCTTCACGCCGAACGCCTGCGAGGGGACGACGACGCTCTTCGAGACCGACTACTTCGGCGAGAAGGCCTATCTCACGCAGAGCGGCCAGCTCTACAACGAGGCGACGGCCATGGCGCTGGGGAAGACCTACTGCTTCGGTCCAACCTTCCGCGCGGAGAAGTCGAAGACGCGGCGGCACCTGATCGAGTTCTGGATGGTGGAGCCGGAGGTAGCCTTCGCTTCGCTCGACGACGTGATGGATCTGATCGAGCGCTTCGTCGTCGCGGTGGTGGAGCGCGTTCTGGCGGACCGGCGGGCCGAGCTGCGCGTGCTGGAGCGCGATCCCGTGTCCCTCGAGCGCGTGGCCCGGCCCTTTCCGCGGATCTCCTACGACCAGGCGGCCGCGGTCCTCGTCGGGAAGGGGCTCCCGTTCGAGACCGGGACCGACTTCGGCGGCACCGACGAGACGGTCCTGACCGAGGGGTTCGACCGGCCGTTCTTCGTGCACCGGTTTCCGGCCGCGGTGAAGGCGTTCTACATGAAGCGCGACCCCCAGGACGAGCGGCTCTCCCTCTCCTGCGACCTCCTAGCGCCCGAGGGATACGGCGAGATCGTCGGCGGCGGCGAGCGGGAGGATGACCTGGAGCGGCTGACCGCGCGGATCCGGGAGCATGGCCTTCCGACGGAAGCCTTCGACTGGTACCTGGATCTGCGGCGGTACGGCTCGGTGCCGCATGCGGGCTTTGGCATGGGGATCGAACGGGCGCTCACCTGGATCTGCGGCATCGACCACGTCCGCGAGACGATTCCGTTTCCCCGGATGCTGCACCGGCTGAAGCCGTAACGACGCCGGCGGGGCGCGCCGACGGGGCGCGCAAGGGGTCCGGAAACGCCCGCGGGCATGGTATAATCCGTGCAGTCGCTCCGTTTCCATCACGCTTGGCAACGTCCGGAGGCTCCGTGGGCCGGTTTCGCGCAGTCCTGTTCGCGCTGCTCGTCGCCTTCGCCCCGCCTCCCCATGCCTCCGCCGCGGCCACCCCCGATGGTCGAGCCATTTACCGGATCACCCCCGAGAGAGGCCGCGACGTGGCACCGCTCCTCGCCCTGGGCCTGGATCCGGCGGGGCACGGTCCGGGCGAGAGCCTCGACTTCGTCCTCACCGCCGCCGAGGTGTCCCGCGTGCGGGCCCTGGGCTTCGAGCCCGTCCTCCTCCCCAGGCTCCGCGGCGGACCCCTGGCCACGGCCCAGAGCCCGCTCGCCAAGCCGAACCTGGGCGCGTACCACACGTGGTCCGAGGCCGGGGCCGAGATGGCGTCCTACGCGGCCGCGTACCCCACCCTCGCGCAGATCGATACGATCGGAACCAGCCTGGAAGGGCGCGCCATCACGGCGATCAAGATCTCGGACAACGTGTCCCTGGACGAGAGCGAGCCCGAGATCCTGATCGTGGGGTGCCACCACGCACGCGAGCTGATGAGCGTGGAGATTCCGCTCTACGTCATGCGGCGCCTCCTCGACGGCTACGGGACGGATCCGGTCATCACCGCGCTGGTCGACACCCGTCAGATCTGGATCGTTCCGGTCGCGAACCCGGACGGATACGTCTACGTCGAGAACAACTCGTCGGGCCAGTCGAGCGGCTGGTGGCGAAAGAACCGCAGGCCGAACGCGGACGGCTCGTTCGGAGTCGACCTGAACCGGAATTATGGTTACCAGTGGGGCTACAACGACGTTGGGTCGAGCCCGGACCCGACGACGGAGACCTACCGGGGGACGGGGCCGTTCTCCGAGCCGGAGACGTCGGTCCTCCGCGATTTCATCGCCTCGCGGCGATTCACGTCGTCCCTCTCCTTCCACTCCTACGGAGACCTGGTGCTCTACCCGTGGGGATATGACCTCCTCAATACGCCCGACAACGCGGTCTTCGCGGCCCTCGGCGACTCGATGGCGATCCAGAACGGCTACCGCGCCGGGAACCCCAAGTCGCACGCGATCTACCTGACGAACGGGGAGATGGACGACTGGGTCTACGGGGAGACCGCGCTGAAGCCCCCTCTCTATGGGTTCACCTTCGAGGTCAATACCGCGGCCGAGGGGGGATTCGATCCGGCGGAGTCCCTGATCGGGCCCACGTGCGACGCGAACTGGGGGCCGGTGCTGACCATGCTCCGGTATGCCGACCAGCCGCGGCGCGTGCTGCTCCCGCCGCGGCCGGCGAATCCGCATTTCGTGCCGCAGGGAGGGAGAGCGATCCTGGCCTGGAGCTATCCCGCGCCGGACCCGGCGAACATGCCGCTGCGGCACGAAGTCCGGCGGATCGACCAGGTGCTCCGCGTGACGGACGACGCCGAGGCGGGGCCGGTCGATTGGGACACCCTCCTCGTCGGCGTGTCCACGGCGCGGCGGGCGAGCGGGACACGCTCCTACTATTCGGGCTCGGGCGACAACCGCACCAGCGTTCTCACGTCGCACGGCTCGCTCGACGTGGACCTGGGGGACAGCCTGGTGGTCAACGCCTGGTGGAACCTCGAGTCGGGATTCGACTACTGGTACGCGCAGGCTTCGGGCGACGGCGGACTCACGTGGCAATCGCTCATCGGGAATTACACGACGAACTCGAACCCGTCGGGATTGAACGAGGGCTCCGGGGTCACCGGCTCCAGTGGCGGCGTTTTCGTGCGCGCCGCCTTCAGCCTGCTCCCGTTCTCGGGCCGCCAGGCGCTGGTCCGCTTCCGGTGCGTGACCGACGGCGCGAACCACCTCGAAGGGCTCTACCTGGACGACATCGCCCCGACCCCGCGCTACATCGGCGTCACCGCGGTGGACACGGGGAGTCCCGATACCACGTTCGAGGTGATCCCGGCGCCCACGACGTCGACGTGGTTCGCCGCGCGCGGCGTCGACGCCGAGGCGCAGCCATCCCCGTGGAGCGACCGGCGGCTCTTCCAGCCCAGCGTCACGGCGGTCGCGAACGACGGCGCGCCGCATCCCTCCGACCGGATCGTGGGGATCGCGCCCAATCCAATGAACCCCGGCACGCAGATCCGCTTCACGCTGGCGGCAGGAGGGCCGGGGCGCTACCGCCTCGACTGCTTCGATGCGGGCGGACGCTGGATCGGCAGCGTGGCCGACGGCTTTGACGGCGGCCAGGGCGGCTCGAGGCAGGTATCGTGGAGCGGCCGCGACCGCTCGGGGCGGGAGCTTCCCAGCGGCATCTATTTCCTTCGCCTCACCCACGGCGCCGCGCGCGGGATCACCGCCAAGATCACCCTCCTCCGCTGAATCTGGTTTTCGGTTGACACCCCATACCCCCTCGAATACGTTCCCCGCCTCTTTTGGAGCAGGCCTTGTCGCCGGTGTCCCCGCGGGCGGCGTCCTGGCCGTGGGCGGCGCGAGGTCCGCGGCGCCCAAACGCGGGGAATCAACCGTGTCCCGCCGGGGTATCTTGGTTGTAGGAGCCCCCGGGAGACGCCCCCGGAGCCGCGACGGCAGGAAGTGACGGCGTTGACAGGGGTTTGCCGGACGGATACTCTGGTCTCGTGCGTGGTGTCCACCGGGCGTTTGGCGTCCGGGTCTTCGCGGCGGCTCTCGTGCTCGCCGCCATGGGAACCGGAGGCTGCACCAGGTCATCCCCGCCTCGCGACAAACCCCCCTCCACACCGATCGTTCTCGCCGGCGCCGAGTACGTCGGGCCGCTGCTTCGGGCCGAAGTCCTGGCCTTTCGCGAGCGGTATCCCGACGCGGACTCGATCCGCGTGGTCCCGGGCGGCTCGGCCGAAGGGATGGAGCAGCTTGTCAATGGAGACGTGGACATGTCCGTGCTGATGCGCGATCTCACCGACCCGGAGGTGGAAGCGGCGGTTCGCCGCGGCGGTCTCCAGGCGTTTCCGATCGCGTGGGATGCGGTGGCGGTCATCGTGAATCCCTCGTGTCCGCTCGAGCAGATCTCGCGCTCCGAGCTGGGCGCCGTCTATTCGGGGGCGATCACGCGGTGGGCGCCCCTCGGTTGGAAGGGCGGCGGTGAGGTGATCGCGATGACCGCCGGGCCGCGGCTGGGACTGCACGAGTACGTGCGCCAGGCGTTCCTGGGCGGCGCGCCGTATGCGCCGACGGTCTACGCGCCTCCCTCCGAGGAGGAGATCGTCGCGGCGGTGGCGTCGCATGCCAACGCCATCGGGTGCGTCTCGCGCCCGTTCGCCGACGCACGCGTCCGGATCCTGCGCGTGGCGCAGGCGAAGGGGCTGCCGTCCGTCCCGCTCACGCGGGAGACGCTCCTGGACCGCACGTATCCGCTGATCCGGAACGTCGCCCTGGCGACGCCGGCGAAGCCGCGGGAGACGGCGTCGGAATTGGTCACGTTCATCTCGGGAATCGACGGTCAGGCGATCGTGGCGAGATTCGGCTACGGTCCGGCCACCGTTCCCGTTCGAATCGTTCGCACCGCACAGGAGGCAGAGTGAAATTGGTCCCGCGTCGTCTCGCCCCCGCGATTCTCGTTCTGGGGCTCACGTTCTTCGCGGCCGCGGGGTGGGCCTTGACCTCCACCGAGCTGATCAAGAAGGGCGTGGCGGAGCTGAAAGACGGGAAGCCTCAGGTGGCTCTCGAGACGTTCACCACGGCGCTGAAGCTGGATCCCAACAGCGCGAAGCCGCATTACTACATCGCCTCGGCGCTGGAGCGCATGAACGCGCCGGACAGCGCGCGCGTGGAATACGAGACGGCGATCCGCATCGACCCGAAGTACGTCGAGGCGCTGACCGGACTGGGCAACCTGCTGCGCAAGCAGGGCAAGGACGCCGAGGGAACCGAGAAGCTCGAGCTGGCCGTGAAGTACGACCCCAAGGATCCCGCCGCGCTCTACTCCCTGGGGACGGCCTACCTCAAGGAGAAGAAGTTCGACGAGGCCGAGAAGATCTTCCGGAAGGGGACGCTGCTCAAGACGGGCCGTGCCCAGTTCCTGGCCGGCACCGCGCTCGCGCTGGAGGGAAAGGGCCAGCTGAAGGAGGCGGAGGAGATCTTCATCCGCGCCCGCGAGACCGATCCCAACAACCTCCGCGTGCGCCTGGAGCTGGGCGGCTTCTACGAGCGGAAGAAGATCCCGTTCCTCGCCGTCCCCGAGTACAAGAAGGCGAAGGAGCTGGACCCCACCAATCCCGAGTACCACTACCTCTACGGCCGGGCCTCCGTGGGCATGAACGAGTTCAACGAGGGGCTCCGCGCCTTCGTCGAGGCGACGAACGTGGATTCGACGTACGCGCCGGCCTACCTCGAGGCGGGGCGGCTCTTCTACCGCGCGAAGCGCTACGACGAGGCGGGCGAGAAATTCACGAAGTACACGCAGCTGAAGGAAGACGATCCCCAGGGCTGGCTGGAGCTGGGCCGGGCGCTGTCCTTCAGCCGGGATCCGGCCCTGAAGGCGACGGCGGTCGGGGCGCTGGAGACGGCGCGAAAGAGCAACCCGGACCAGAAGGAGATCCTGGGCGCCCTGTGCAAGCTGTACGGCGAGCAGGGGGAGGCCGACTCGGCGCGCGTGGTCTGCGACCGGTACGCGTCGGTCGCCGACACGCTGACCGCCGAGGAGCTGCTCCGCATCGGCACCATCTACGTGACGCTGGGGGACACGACCAAGGCGGTGCCGCTCCTCACCAAGGCCATCCAGCAGGACTCGACCCTGGCCCGCGACGCCAACTTCCAGCTCGGAACCCTGTACTTCAAGATCCAGGACTATCCCCGCGCCGCGCCCTACTTCGAGCGGGCCCTTGCCGCGGATTCCGCGTTCGTGCCCGCGCTTCTGAACATCGGTCTCGCCGAGATGCAGATGAAGAACAACTCGCGGGCGATCGAGCATCTTCGCCGCGCCGTCGCGCTCCGGCCCAACGACAAGGCCACCGCCCCGCGATCGCTGGTCTGGATCGGACAGGCACTGATGCAGATGCCGTCCGATTCGCTTCCGTCGGCCCTCCAGTCGTTCCAGGAGGCCGCCGCGATGGACTCCACGAACGGCGATGCCGTCCGGGGCGCGGGGCTGGCGCTCTTGCTCCTGGACAACTGCAACGACGCCCTCCAGTGGCTCGCGCGCGGCACCGCGCTCGAGCCGGAACACGTGCAGGGGCACATCTGGCTGGCTCAGGGCTATCTCAAGTGCAAGGACGTGCCCCGCGGCAAGATCGAATTCAACCGGGTCATCGAGATCGATCCGACCAACAAGCAGGCGTCGGACGGGCTGGCCCTGATTCGCAAGTTCGAGGATGCGCAGCAGAAGCGCGCGGCCCAGCAGTCCGGGTCGAAACGATAGGGACCTCGCGGCCGCCGGCCGCCGACAGGGAGGCACGATGAGTCTCGATGTGCGTACGTCGGGGGACATTACGATCCTGGCTCCGAAGGGGATGCTCCTGGGGGGGAAGGAGACCGACGAGCTGCAGGGAAAGATCAAGGAGCTGTCGGAGGCGGGAAACAAGAAGCTCCTGATCGATCTGGGGAAAACGACGTTCATGAACAGCGTTTCGCTGGGCGTCCTGATCGCGGCGCACGCGAACTACGCCAAGCGCGGGGCCCAGCTCAAGCTCGCCTCCGTGGACAAGAAGATCCAGAACATCTTTGTGGTCACCCGGCTATCGCTGGTCTTCGAGGCCTACGAGACCCCGGACGAGGCGATCAAGAGCTTCAAGTAGCCGGACGCGGGGGGTTGTCCGGCGCGGGGGTCCTGGGGCATAATTCCAGGTCGGCCCCGTCGGACCGCGCAGGCTCCGCCATCCGGCGGAAGCGACGCGACAGGAGCGGTGCCATGCGCGGGACCTATTCACATCCAAGGGAGGAATCGCAGTGAGACAGGGCCTGTTCGTTACGATCGTCGCCGTGGTGGCACTCGTGATCTCGATTGTCATTTATCAGCTCCTGCCGGAATACATCAAGTCGGGCGGTCCCCTGGTGGCCCTCTTGATCATGCTCTCCATCATGTCCGTGACGTTCACCCTGGAGCGCCTCTTCACGCTGATGCGCGCGAAGGGGAAGGAGCCGGCCCCGACGTTCATCCGCAAGGTCCGGGAGCGGCTGGACAAGCTGGACATCGAAGGCGCGATCCAGCTCTGCGTCGCGCAGCGCGGCTCTCTGGCCAACGTCCTCCGCGCCGGCCTGGAGCGCTACCTGGTGGTTCGGACCGCTCCCATCGACCGGCAGGCCAAGATCCAGGAAGTGCAGAAGGCGATGGAAGAGGCGAACATGCTCGAGGTGCCGCTCCTGGAGCGGAACCTGATCGCCCTGGCGACCATCGCGTCGATCGCGACCATGGTGGGCCTCCTCGGGACGGTCATCGGCATGATCCGCTCGTTCTCGGCGCTGGGCCACACCGGCTCCGTGGACGCCGTGAAGCTGGCCGTCGGGATCTCCGAGGCCCTGATCAATACCGCCGGCGGGCTCTTCGTCGCCATCTTCTCGATCGTGCTCTACAACGTTTTCGTCACGATGATCGACAACTTCAACTACATGATGGACGAGGCGACGCTGGAAGTGATCGAGGTCCTCTCGATCAAGGAAGCGTCGAAGTAACCCATGGCCGCCAAGAAACTCCGACGCATCGGGGTCCGCATCGACATGACGCCCATGGTCGACGTGGCGTTCCTGCTTCTGATCTTCTTCATGTCCACGTCGCAGTTCGACCCGCCGCAGAAGGTTCCGATCACCCTTCCGGACAGCCATTCGAACCTGAAAGTACCGGAGTCGGACGTCCTCGTGCTCGGGATCTCCAAGGACAATCAGCTCCTCTGGCAGATCGGGAAGAACCCGCAGCAGTTCACCGACCTGGGCAGTCTGGAGCAGCTGGTGTTGACCCAGCGGCGACGTAATCCCCGTCTCCGCGTCGCGATCAAATCCGACAAGGACGCGAGCTACGGCACCATGGAAGACGTCATGGCCATCATGCAAAAGACGAACACGATCACGTTCAGCCTCGTCACCGAGCTCGTCGCGAGCAAGAAGTCCGCGCTGCGCGGCTGACGCCAACCGAGACCGTAGAGAAGGAGTCGCGTTCCGATGGGTGCCGTCGATACCCCCGAATCAGGCCCAAAGCATAAAAAGGGCGGCCTCAGAAAACGGAAGCCCAAGCGCATCGGGGTCAAGATCGACATGACCCCGATGGTGGACGTGGCCTTCCTGCTCCTGATCTTCTTCATGTGCACCACCGTGTTCCGGAAGCCGCAGGCGCTGGAGATCAACCTCCCGCCCGATCCGAACGCCAAAGTCGAGATCGCGCAGTCGAACGTCATGACGCTCCGCGTCATCGCCCCGCCCGACACCACCAAGGACGGCGTGCGCGCCTTCTGGAAGCTGGGGGATACGCCGTTCCACGAAATCGGGTTCGGCGAGCTGGAGAAGACGTTCGAGGTGGAGGGGAAGAAGAATCCCAAGCTGGTCGTCCTGGTCAAGATCGACCGCTCGGTCAAGTACAAGTACATGGTGGATCTGATCGACCAGCTCCAGTTCGCTGAGCTGAACCGCTTCTCGCTCGCGCCGCTTCTGCCGAAGGAGAAGCAGGAGGTCCAGGCCCTGTGAGCGCGACCAGGACCAGCACGTTCGACCGCGTCCCGATGGGGGCGGCGGATCTCAAGGCTCAATCGCAGCGGATTTTCCGCCGCGCGCTCATCATATCCATCGCGGCGCACCTGGCGCTGATCGGCGGCTATCTCGCGTCCAAGCTGTATCACCCGTCGGACGAGGTGCCGTACACGGGCCGCGTGATTCGGATGGAGACCCTGCCGCCGCCGCCTCCGCTCTCCGACGCGCCGCCGCCGCCCGTGGTCCCGATCGACCAGCCGATCGTGAAGCCGACGATCGGGACGCCGGTGCCGGTGCCGGACGCGCAGGCGCCGGAGCAGACGATCATGACCCAGCAAGAGCTGTCCCAGGCGATCGCCCCGGTGGGCATGGGCACGGCGGGGAAGGACTCGCTGGTCATCAAGGGGGACGACCTGCCGAACGAAGGGGAGTTCGTCTACTACGAGGATGCCCCGTCGCCCGTGACGCACCCCGACCCGATCTATCCTGAGATCGCGCGTGAAGCGCAGATCCAGGGCGTGGTCGTCCTCCACGTCCTCGTCGGCAAGGACGGCCGGGTGAAGAGCATCAAGGTCAAGCAGAGCGTGACCTATCTGGACCAGGCCGCGAAGGACGCGGTGATGAAGTGGGTCTTCAAGCCGGCGCTGAGCAACAACAAGCCGGTCGCCGTCTGGGTCGAGGTGCCGGTACACTTCCACTTCTAGACGCCGGTCCTCCCGGGCAGGTCTCAAGGCTTCCCCCCGCCGCGACGTAGAAGCGTGCGTCAGCCGGAACGAAAGGGTGGGCTGCCATGGCCGCCGCACTCCTGGTGGTGGGAAGCTCCCGTTCCACCGCCGTACCCCTCGACGATTTCCAGGCTCGCTCCCGCCTATTCTTGAAGCGCGGGCTCGTTCTCTCCGGGGCGCTGCACCTGGCGTTGCTCGGCTCGGTCCTCTGGATCGCGAGCCGGGGCGGCGAGGAGGTCGTTCGCCTGAACCAGGCTCCGGTGGTCCTCATTCCGCGGACGCCGACGCTGATGCCCCCGCCCGCCGCTCCGCCCGCGACGCCCGCGGTGGAACCGGCACCGCCGGACGAGGGGCTTATCGTGCCCGTGCCCCGCGTGCCCGACTTCAAGTTGCCGAACGACTTCGTCGGATTCACGGCGACGGGCCCGAGCCCCGGTCCCCCCGCCCACCAGGAGAAAGCGGGCGGAACGCAGGATCCCGGCGGGATAGCCGAGGAGAATTCCGTCTACAGCGTGTCTCAGGTCGAGGCGCCGCCCGTGCCGGTCTTTGCGCCGAAGCCCCGCTATCCGGACTTCGAGCGGGAGGCGGGGGTAACGGGCCGCGTCGTGATGAAGCTCCTCGTCGACGCCGACGGGAGCGTCCGGAAGGTTCTGCCCGTGAGCGGGATCAGTGGTCTTGCCAATGCCGCGCAGGAGACGTTCTACCGTTGGCGCTTCACGCCGGCGCGCATGAACGGAAGGCCGGTCGCGGTCTGGGTCGAGATCCCGGTGAAGTTCGAGATCTGATCGTTCCGCGCCGCTTGACAGGTCCCCGGGGTGCGCCTAGATTCTATGGCCGTGCCCCGGGCACAAACTCCCGCCGTTCAACGGATTCCACGTGTCGCGCGGACCCGGCCACCGGGCGCGGCGGGAACCGACCTGCGATTCACTCTGGGGGAAGCGACCATGGACGAAGTGACGCGGAGCGGCGCGGAAGGGTCGGATGGAGCAGGCTCGGCCCCAGCCGGAGCGATCGGCGAAGGCAAGGATCCCGGACCGCTGGGACGCCTTTTCGGCGTCTTCATCCACCCGCGCCGGACCTTCGAGTCCATGCTGGACCGCCCCCACTTCCGGCTGGCGCTCGCTCTCCTGCTCGTGATCCAGACCGGGATCGCGCTGACCCTATTTCACTCGGGCGTGATCGCCGAGCAGACGGTCGCGAAGATGGAGGCGCAGGGGAAGGATCCGCACCAGATCGAGGCGGTCCAGAATTTCTTCGAGGGGACGGGCGGCATGATCACGACCGTCGTGACCGCACCCTTCGCGACCGTGATCGGGCTTCTCGCGGGATCCGCCCTGCTCTTCTTCATGGGCAACCTCATGATGGGGGCGCGGCTCCGCTTCTCGCACTATCTCTCGGCGGTCGCCTACGCCGGAATCGTCCAGATCGTGGACCAGCTGGTGCGCGTCGGCCTGATCCTGGCCAATCGGACGTTCGACGTCCGCCTGGGTCTGGGGGCCCTCTTCGGGGACGCCACGGGCTTTCCCATCCGGGCCCTCGACACGCTAACCGATCCGCTCTTTCTCTGGGGCAACGCGGTCTGCGCCATCGGCGTGAGCGCCTATGCCCGCCGGAACCTCAAATTTGGCCTTCTCGCCGTCCTTCCCGGGGTGCTCCTCGCCGTGATCCTCTCCGCGAACCGGTGAGCGCCGCCCGCATCCGTGAAACGCAGGGGGCCTTCCGGGCGTATGGGAAGGTCCGGAACCGACCACCGTCCGCGCCACTATCTCCAGGGGGATAGGAATGCCGTCCGCACCGGGATTGATTCGTCGTTTCGCAGAGATCATCCCCGCCGTCCTTCTCGCGGCTTCCCCTGTCCGGGCCGCGGAGCCGGCCGCCGCCCAACCGGTTGTGGCCCAGGAGTCCGCGGAGTCCGCGCGGGGCGGCGCCGTCGATTCCCTGCCACCCCCGGTCTCCGGCGGCGAGCGCTGGAGCCTCGCCCGTTGCGTCGCGACAGCGCTCGAGAAAAACGGCGACGTGCGGGTGGCGCGCGCGCGCACGCGGCAGGCGAGCGGCTCGGCGCTGGCGGCGTGGGGCACCCTGCTCCCGTCCCTGACGGTCGGCGCGGCGCAGAGCCGGTTCTGGCCGCAGCAGAACAGCGCCCTTCGGGGCGTCGTGGTCGACACCAACGTGGTCACCGGCTTTCTCACGCGGTCGGACCAGAAGTCGGTCGACGCGTCGGTGGAGGCGAATCTCGTGAGCATCCCCGGATGGAGCGAGAAACGCCGCCAGGACCGCCTGAAGCAAAGCGCCCGGCACAGCGAGGCGGAGGCGCGGAACGACGCCGTCTTCCAGGTGAAGCAGCAGTATTTCAACCTCCTCAAGGCGGCGCGCCTGGCCGAGGTCGCCCGCGAAACGGAGCTTTTGGCGCGGGACGAGGAGACGCGGTCGAACGCCCTTCTCGAGGTCGGGACGGTGGCCCGCGGGGACGTGCTCAAGGCCCGCGCCCGGCGCGCGCAAACGCAGCTGGACCGGATCAAGGCCTACAATCAGGTGCAGATCCAGACCGAGCGCCTGAAGCAGATCGTCGGTGTGCCGTCCGGCACGTCGCTCTCGGTCGAGCCGATTCTGGAGGAGGGCGTGGTGGTACCCGATTCCGGCGCCTCGGTGCAGAGCGCCCTCGCGCACCGGCCGCGGCTCGCGAGCGCGCAGGCCGCCGAGCGCGCGGCCAGGTCGGCGGTCTTCAGCTCGTGGGCGGTCCGCCTGCCGCGTCTGACCGGCTCGTACAGCGCCGTGCGATTCAAGACGACGGACGAGATCGACGTGGGCACGGGCACGGTGGAGGACCAGCGCTCCTCCACCCAGCGCCAGGGCGAGCTTCGGATATCGGTGCCGATCTTCGACGGGCTCGCGATCGAGGGGAACGTCCGCCGGTCGAAGGGGGCCCTGGCGGAAGCGGAAGCCAGCCGCCGGCAGCTCGAGCTGGACGTGGCGGTTGAAGTGCAGCAGGCCTGGCTCGGCCTGCGCGAGGCCGTCGAGCGGATTGCGGTCGCGCGCGAGGGGCTGACCTCGGCGGAAGAGGATTACAGTTTCTCGAAGAGCCGCTACGAGCTGGGCGCCGGCACGTTCCTGGACTTGTTGACCGCGGAGGTCAGCCTGGCGCAGGCGCGTCAGAGCCACGTGGAGGCCCTGGCGGACGCGCGGGTCGCCGAGGCCGACCTGGAGCGCGCGATCGGAGAGCGCCGTTACTAGATGAAAACCCGGAAGCGGAACATCCTGCTCGCGGCAGGGGGCATCGTGCTCCTCACCGCGATCATCGCCGCCAACCTGGCCCGCGGCGGCGGCTCGAAGACGGCCGTCCAGGCCGCCGACGTGAAGCGCGCGAGCATCTCCTCCACCGTGCGCGCCCCGGGGCGCATCCAGCCCGTGACGCAGGTGAAGCTCTCCGCCAACGTTCCAGGCGAGGTGATTCGCCTGGACGTGAAGGAAGGGGACGTCGTGCGGAAGGGACAGTTCCTGCTCCAGCTGGACGACACGCAGGTGCGGTCCCGGGTGCGCGAATCGGAAGCCGCCCTGGAGGCGTCGCGGTCGAACCTCCGCCTGGCCCAGGCGTCCTTCGCGCAGACGGACGCATCCCTCCGCCGCAAGGAAGAGCTCTTCACGCGGAAGCTCGTCTCCCCCGAAGAGGTCGAGGCGGCCCGCACGCAGCGGGATGCCGACAAGGCACGGGTGGACGCGAACGGGGAGGACGTCGCGCGCGCCGTCGCGACCCTCTCGGGCGCCCAGGACAACCTCCGGAAGACGCGCTTCACGGCTCCCATTCCGGGAACGGTCACCCAGCTCGCGATCGAGCGCGGGGAGATCGTCGTGACCGGCACCATGAACAATCCGGGCACGGTGATCTTGACCATCGCCGACATGAGCCAGATGAAAGTGGAAGCGGACGTGGACGAGACCGACGTCAGCTCGGTCGCGCTGGGCCAGACCTCCACGATCAAGGTGGATGCCCTGCCCGACGCGACCCTCAAGGGGCACGTGACCGAGATCGCGAACTCGCCCAAGATCTCCGAGGCGGGGACGCAGGAGCAGCAGACCAACTTCGAGGTGGACATCGCGATCGAGAGCCCTCCGCCCAGCCTCCGGCCCGGGATGACGGCCGACGTGGAGATCCGAACGGCGAAGAAGGACGGGGTTCTCACCGTGCCCATCCAGTCGGTGGTGGTGCGGACGGCGGAAGAGCTGAAGCCTCTCCACAAGGGGCGCCACGCGCCGAAGGGAGCGGCGGCCGCCACGCCCGCCGCGCCCGCGGACAGCGCCGGGAAGCCGAACGAGGAGATCAAGGGAGTGTTCGTCATCGCGGACGGGATCGTCCAGTTCCGGAAGGTGAAGACCGGGATCGCGAGCGACACCGACCTCGAGGTGACGGGGGAAGTGAAGGAAGGGGACAAGGTCGTCACGGGGCCGTTTCGGGTGCTCCGCACCCTGAAGCCCGGGGCCAAGGTGAAGATCGAGGAGGCGAAACGCCCGAAGGCGGAAAAGTCGTGAGCGGACCCTCGCCCGCCGTTCCTGCTCCCTCCGAAGGGGAGCTGATCCAGATCCGCGACGTGCGGAAGATCTATGTCATGGGCGTGGCCGAGGTCCACGCGCTCGACGGGGTATCCATCGAGATCGGCCGCGGGGAATACGTCGCGGTGATGGGACCCTCCGGCTCCGGCAAGTCCACCCTGATGAACGTGATCGGCTGCCTCGACACGCCCACCAGCGGCTCGTACAAGCTCCGGGGCACCGAGATCCGCGATCGGGACGACGATGAGCTGGCCCGCATCCGGAACCAGGAGATCGGGTTCATCTTCCAGACCTTCAACCTGCTCCCGCGCGCGGACGCGCTCCACAACGTGGAGCTGCCCCTCATCTATTCCGGAGTCCCGTCCAAGGAGCGCCGCGAGAGAGCGCGCGAAATGCTCGAGCTGACGGGGCTCGCGGACCGGATGCACCACCGGCCGAACGAGCTTTCGGGAGGGCAGCGGCAGCGCGTCGCCATCGCGCGCGCCCTGGTGAACCGGCCATCCATCGTGCTCGCCGACGAGCCGACCGGAAACCTCGACTCGAAGACCGGCGTTGAGATCATGGCGCTCCTGGCCAACATTCACGCGCGGGGCAACACCGTCATCCTGGTCACGCACGAGGAGGACATCGCGGCCCACGCGCGGCGCGTCGTGCGGCTCCGGGACGGCTTGATCGAGAGCGACCGGCCTCAGACTTCCCGCGCGCCCGCCGTTCCCTCCGCAGCGGCCCCGTGACCCCCCGGGCGACCTCGCGCCGGGAGTTCTGGCTGGCGCAGGCCGAGAATTTCAAGATCGCCCTCGACGCCATCCGGGCCAACAAGCTCCGCACCGTGCTGACCGTGCTGGGCAACGTGGTCGCCGTCATGTCGGTGATCATGGTGGTGGCGGTGATCGACGGGATGAACATCTACGTCGGCGAGAAAATCCTCGAGCAGGGGCTCCAGGTGGTCACCATCGACAAGTACGGCCTCATCACCTCGGACGACGCCTTCCGCGACGCGGAGAAGCGGCGCGATCTGACCGTGCGGGAGGCTCGCGCCCTGGAGCGGCGGATGCGGCTGGCCTCGCGCGTCGTGGCCCAGGTGGAGGCCACGAAGCGAGTGCGCGCGGGCAAGAAGGAGCTGGCCAACGTGACCGTCCGGGGGACCTCGGCCGGCTACGAGGAGGTCGGCAAGTACGAGGTCACCGAGGGGCGTCACTTCGACGTTTCCGAGGTGGAGCGCCGCCGGCCGGTCGCGGTCGTCGGGTCCGAGGTGGCCGCGGCGCTCTACCCGGTGATCGATCCCATCGGGCAGCCGATCAAGGTGGCCGGGCACGAGATGGTGGTGGTCGGCGTGCTCAAGGCGCGCGGGAACGTGCTGGGGCACAGCCAGGATAACATCGTGGTCACCACGCTCGGGCAGTTCGAGAAGATGTTCGGGTCGCGGCGATCCCTGACGATCCTCGTGAAGGGGACGCCCGGGACCCCGCTCGAGAAGGTCGAGGACGAGGCGCGCGTGGTTCTCCGGGCCGAGCGCCACGTCCCGATCGGGAAACCGGACGACTTCGGCATCGCGACCGCCGAAACCTTCCGTGCCCTCTACCAGTCGCTCACCGGCTCGATCTTCGCGGGGACGATCGCGCTCGTGGCGATCTCCCTGGTGGTCGGCGGCATCGTCATCATGAACATCATGCTGGTCGCCGTGACCGAGCGCACCCCGGAGATCGGCCTCCGGAAATCGCTCGGCGCGCGCCGCTCGGATCTGGTCGGCCAGTTCCTGAGCGAAGCGGTGGTGCTCTCCACGCTCGGAGGCGTTCTGGGGGTGGTGGCGGGAATCGGGTTCGCGCTCCTGATCCGCCTCGTGACGCCGCTCCCGGCGTCCATCCAGCCGTGGTCGGTGCTGATCAGCCTGGGCGTCGCCTCCGCGGTCGGGCTGTTCTTCGGGGTCTACCCGGCCACCCAGGCGGCCAAGCTCGATCCCATCGTCGCCCTGAGGCAGGAGTAGCCGGTGGCCGTCGACGTCCGCGAAGGGGTGACGATCGCGTTCCGCGCGATCCGCTCGAACAAGCTCCGGTCCTTCCTCACGGTGCTGGGCGTGATCATCGGGATCACCACGATCATGGCGATGGTCTCGATCATCGAGGGATTGAACCGGAGCATGAAGTCGCAGCTGGCCGCGATCGGCACCGACGTGCTCTATATCCGTCCCTTCGCCCCGGGCTCCTTCCTGGGGGGACTTCCGGACAGCCTGCGCCACCGTCCGTGGTTCCACGTGGAGGACGCCGAGGCGATCCGCAAGTACGCGCCGGCGGTGCTGGCGGTGGCGCCGCTCAACTTCATGCAGGCGCCGCTCCGCCGCGGCCAGGCCCAAACCCGGACGGGCGTCGTGGTCGGCTCGACCCCGGACTTCCTTACCACCAACAACTACGCCGTGACGACGGGGCGCTACTTCACCGAGACCGAGGTGGACCACCGGGCCCCGGTGGCCGTGCTGGGAATGGACCAGGTGGAGACGCTATTCCCGCACGGAACCTCGGTGGGGAAGAGCGTCTACATCGGCGGCCGCCCGTTCACCGTGATCGGCGAGCTGGAGCGGCGCGGGAAATTCTTCGGGGAAAGCCTCGACGACCTGGTGCTGACCCCCTACACCTCGCTCGAAAAGAACTTCGGCCCGAACCTTCCCATGGTTCTGAACGCGAAGCCGCGCGCTCCGGAGCTGATCGACGCCGCGCGGGACCAGATCGTGGAGGTGCTGCGGCGCCAGCGCCGCCTGCGCTACAGTCAGGGAGACAACTTTGCCGTATTCACCGACCAGTCCCTGGTGGATCTCTACAGGCAGATCACGGGTGTCTTCTACCTCGTGATGGTGGTCATCTCCTCGATCGGCCTCATGGTCGGGGGGATCGGCGTGATGAACATCATGCTGGTCTCGGTGACGGAGCGGACCCGCGAGATCGGGCTGCGCAAGGCGATCGGGGCGCGCCGGAACGACGTGCTGTGGCAGTTTCTGGTCGAGGCCATGACCCTGACCGGGACGGGAGGGGTCGTGGGGGTCCTGGTCGGGCTCCTCGTGGGGTATCTGATCCATCTGCTCACGCCGCTCTCCTTCGCGGTCCCGCCCTGGGGGATCGCGCTCGCGTTTCTCTCCGCCACCTCGATCGGCCTTTTCTTCGGCATGTACCCGGCCTACAGGGCCTCCCGGCTCGATCCCGTCGAGGCGCTCCGCCACGAGTAGGGTAGAATTCCCTCCATGGACCAGATCAAGATCCGGGGCGCCCGGGAGCACAACCTCAAGTCCCTCGACCTCGACATCCCCCGGAACCGCCTGGTGGTGATCACCGGGGTGTCGGGCTCGGGCAAGTCCTCGCTCGCCTTCGACACCCTGTACGCCGAGGGGCAGCGCCGGTACGTGGAATCCCTCTCCGCCTACGCGCGGCAGTTCCTGGGGCAGATGGAGAAGCCCGACGTGGACCAGATCGAGGGGCTCTCCCCGGCCATCTCGATCGAGCAGCGCACCGCCGGTTCCAATCCCCGTTCCACGGTCGCGACCGTCACCGAGATCTACGACTACCTCCGGCTCCTGTACGCCCGGATCGGGGTGCAGCACTGCGTGCAGTGCGGGCGCCCCATCCGGCGGCAGACGGTGCAGGAGATGGTGGACCATCTCCTGGGAGCGCACCGCGGGGCGCGGCTCCAGATCCTGGCCCCGGTGGTCCGCGGGCGGAAAGGGGAGTACCGGAAGGAGCTGGCGCAATGGCGGCGCCTGGGGTACGTGCGGGCGCGGGTGGACGGCGCGTGGGTCGAGCTGGAGGACGAGATCGCGCTGGACAAGAAGCGGAAGCACACGATCGAGATCGTGGTGGACCGCCTGGCGGCCGACGCCGAACGGCGGAGCCGCCTCCACGAGGCGCTGGAGACCGCGACCCGGCTGGCCGAGGGGCTCGCCCTGGCGCTGGTGGAGGGAGGCGCGGAAGAAACCCTCTCCGCCAGCGCCGCGTGCCCGGTGTGCGGAATTTCCTACGAGCCGCTCCAGCCGCGCTCGTTCTCCTTCAACAGCCCCTACGGCGCGTGCAAGGCGTGCGACGGCCTCGGGACGACGATGGAGATCGATCCCGACCTGGTCGTGCCCGACCGGACGAAGTCGCTCCGAGACGGAGCCATTCCCATGTGGGGGGACGCGGAGGGGACCTGGACGAAGGGGACGCTCAAGGCGGTGGCGAAGCGGCTCAAGATCTCGCTCGACACGCCGTTCGGAAAGCTCCCCGCGGCCGCGCGGAACACGCTCTTGAACGGCCTCGGCGACGAGAAGCTCGACTACTCGTTCCGCCTGAAGGACGGCCGGGTGCTCGCGCACAAGGCGAGATTCCGGGGCATCCTGAACGAGCTGCAGCGCCGCTACAAGGAGACCACGTCGGATTCGGTGCGGGAGCAGATCGGGGCCCTGATGTCGAAGAAGCCGTGCCCGGAATGCGGCGGGACGCGCCTGAAGCCCGAGGCCCTGGCGGTGAAGGTGGACGGCCTCTCGATCGCGGAATGGACCCAGCGCTCGGTGACGCGCGCGCTCGCGGGGATCCGTGCCATGAAGCTCTCGACGCGCGACTCCGGGATCGCGGCGCCGATCGAGAAGGAGCTGCGCCAGAGGCTCGAATTCCTGGACGACGTGGGGGTGGGCTACCTGACGCTCGACCGGGTCGCGGGATCGCTCTCCGGCGGGGAGGCGCAGCGGATCCGCCTGGCCACCCAGATCGGCTCGCGGCTGACGGGCGTCCTCTACATCCTGGACGAACCCAGCATCGGGCTCCATCCCACGGACAACCGGAAGCTTCTCGAGACGCTCCTCGCCCTCCGCGATCTCGGGAACTCGGTGCTGGTGGTGGAGCACGACCGCGAGACCATGGAGGCCGCCGACCACATCGTCGATCTGGGCCCCGGCGCCGGCCGGCGCGGCGGCTACCTCGTCGCGCAGGGGCCGGTCGAGGCCGTTCGCGAGGTCCAGGGCTCGCTCACGGGGCAGTACCTCTCGGGAGAGCGGGAGATCCCGGTTCCGCCGCGGCGACGCGAGGGAAGCGGGGACGCGCTCGAGGTGGTGGGCGCGCGCGAGAACAACCTGCGCTCGATCCGGGCGCGCTTTCCCCTGGGCACGTTCGTCTGTGTGACGGGGGTATCGGGCTCGGGGAAGAGCACCCTGGTGAACGACATCCTCTACCGGGCCCTGGCGCGGCGCTTTTATCAGGCCAAGGACGCGCCCGGCGCGCACGAGAAGATCGTTGGGTTGGAGCACGTGGACAAGGTGGTCGCCATCGATCAGTCGCCTATCGGACGGACCCCGCGCTCCAACCCCGCGACCTACACCGGCGTCTTCACCTTCATCCGCGACCTTTTCGCCTCCACGCCCGAGGCCAAGGTGCGCGGCTACGGGCCCGGCCGCTTCTCGTTCAACGTGAAGGGGGGGCGCTGCGAGGCGTGCGGCGGCGACGGCCTCTGCACGATCGAGATGCACTTCCTCCCGGACGTGTACGTGACGTGCGAGGTTTGCCGGGGGAAGCGCTACAACCGGGAGACGCTGGAGGTCACGTACAAGGGGCGCTCCATCGCGGATGTGCTGGAGATGACCGTGGAGGAGGCGCTGGATCTCCTGGGCCCGATTCCGCAGGTCCGGAGAAAGCTCGAGACGCTGGTGGGCGTGGGATTGGGCTACATCCACCTGGGCCAGTCGGCCACGACCCTCTCGGGCGGCGAAGCGCAGCGTGTCAAGCTGGCGTCCGAGCTCTCCCGTGTGGAGACCGGCCGCACGCTGTACCTGCTGGACGAGCCCACCACGGGCCTCCACTTCGAGGACGTGCGGCAGCTCCTGGACGTGCTCGACCGGCTGGTGGATCGCGGCAACACGGTGGTGGTGATCGAGCACAACACCGACGTGATGGCTCGAGCCGACTGGATCCTCGACCTGGGCCCAGGCGGGGGAGAAGCGGGCGGCCGCATCGTGGCCGAAGGGCGTCCTGAGGCGGTGGCCGGCTCGCGCGAGTCGAAGACGGGCGCGGCCCTGCGCCAGCACTTCGAGTCCCGGGGCGCCCCGGCGGCAGGGGCCCCACGGCGCCGGGAGGCGGCGGTTTGAATTCGGGGCGGGATGTGCTACCGTAGCTCGTTCGCGCGCCGCAACTAACGAAACCCGACGAGGATGCTCGATACCGCCGCCGCGCTCCGGCGCACCCCCTTTCATCCACGCCACGTCGCCCTGGGAGCCAAGATGGTCCCATTCGCGGGGCATGAGATGCCTATTCAGTACGAGGGCATCCTGGCCGAGCACCGCGCGGTCCGCTCCGGCGTGGGCGTCTTCGACGTCTCCCACATGGGCGAGATCCGGCTCTCCGGATCGGGGGCCGCCGCGTACGCGAACCGGCTGGTCACGAACGAGGTCGGACAGCTACCGGACGGCAAGGTGGTCTACACGCCCATGTGCCTGGAAGACGGCGGGATCGTGGACGATCTCCTGGTCTACGCCCTGGGTCCCGACCGGCTCCTGGTGGTGAACGCCGCCAATTTCGAGAAGGACCTGGCGTGGGTCCGCGACCATGCGCCGGAGGGCGTGACCGTCGAGGACGAGAACGCCGTCACCGCGCAGCTCGCGGTCCAGGGACCCCGGGCGGAGGCCGTCATCGCGCGGCTCTACGGGGACCGCGCGCGCGCCCTCGGTTTCTACGAGGCATTCGAGATGGGCGCCGGCGAGGAGTGGACCCTGGTGTCGCGCACCGGCTATACGGGCGAGGACGGATTCGAGATATATGTCCGGCCCTCGCGCGCGCTCCCGCTCTGGGATCGGGTGTTCGAGGCGGGAGCGGGCGACGGGATCCGCGCGATCGGCCTCGGCGCGCGGGACACGCTGCGTCTGGAAATGGGGTATTGCCTGTACGGGAACGACATTGACGAGACCACCAACCCGATCGAGGCGGGCCTCGCGTGGACGGTGCGTCCCGGCAAGGAGTCGTACATCGGACGCGATGCGATCGTCCGTACTCGCGCGGAGGGCCCCCGGCGGAAGCTCCTGGGGCTCCTGCTCGAGCACGATCGGATTCCGCGCCACGGCTTCGCGGTGGAGCGGGCGGGCCGCGCGACTGGGATCGTCACCAGCGGATCGATGGGGATCTCCCTCGGCCGCCCGGTCGCGATGGCCTACCTCGAGGGGGAAGCGGCGGCGCTCGGCGCCACGGTCGACGTGATGGTGCGCGGCCAGGCGGCCCCCGCCGTCGTGTCGAGCCGTCCGATGTACCACGGCGGGACCGTACGCTCGCCCAAACCCAGGAGACCGGCATGAAGGTTCCGGCAGAGCTGCGCTACACGAAAGAGCACGAGTGGGTCCGCGTGACGGGGAGCGAGGCCGAGGTCGGGGTCACCGACTATGCCCAGGGAGAGCTGGGGGACGTGATCTTCGTCGAGCTTCCCGACGTCGGTTCGAAGGTCGCCCAGATGAAGCCCTTCGGCACCATCGACGCCGTGAAGACGGTGAGCGACCTGTTCGCTCCGGTTTCGGGCGAGGTCATCGCCGTCAACGACGCGCTCCAGAAGAACCCGGCGCTCGTGAACCAGTCACCGTACGAGAAAGGATGGATGGTCCGCATCCGGCTCGATGACCCGGCCGAGGCGAAGGGTCTCTTGAGCGCCGAGGAGTACGAGAAACTCCTGGGAGCCCACGCGTGAGCTTCGTCGGACGGAGCGAGGCCGAGCGCCGCGCGATGCTCGACCGGATCGGCGCGGCTCGATTCGAGGATCTCTGGGAGGCGATCCCCGAGGCGTTCCGCGTCTCCGGCTCGCTCCCGCTCCCCGGGCCGCTCGCCGAGTACGAGATTGCGCGGCGGATGGAGCAGCTCGCCGGCGAGAACGCCGACGCGGGGCGCTACGCCTGCTTTCTCGGCGCGGGAATCTACGACCACTTCGTCCCGGCCGCGCTCCGCGCGATTATCTCGCGGAGCGAGTTCGCCACCGCGTACACGCCGTACCAGCCCGAGGTATCGCAGGGGACCCTCCAGGCCATCTTCGAGTACCAGTCGATGATCCGGGAGCTGACCGGCATGGAGGTGGCCAACGCCTCCATGTACGATGGCGCGACCGCCGCCGTCGAGGCGGCCGGCCTGGCGGCCGGGGCCGTCGGGCGCCGCCGCGTGCTGGTCTCCGCGGGCGTCCACCCGCACGTGCGCGGCGTGCTCGCGACCTACGCGTCCGCGGGCAACTTCGCCGTCGAGGAGATCCCGCTGGAAGGCGGGCGCACCTCCGCGGCGGCCGTCGCGCGCCGGGCGGGCCCGGACGCGGAGCCGGTGGCGGCCCTGGTCTGGTCGCAGCCGAACTTCGAAGGCATCGTGGAAGACGGAAAGGGCCTCACCGACGCGGTGCACGCGGCGGGCGGCTACTCGGTGGCGGTCGCGGATCCGGTCGCTCTCACGGTGCTGGCGCCGCCGGGCGCGGACGGGGCTGACGTCGTCGTCGGGGAGGGGCAGCCGCTGGGCGTCGCGATGTCGTACGGCGGTCCCCTGGTGGGCTTCTTCGCGATCCGGAAGCGCGACGTGCGCCGCCTGCCCGGCCGGCTCGCCGGCGCCACGGTGGATCTGGACGGAAAGCGCGGTTTCGTCCTCACCCTCCAGACCCGCGAGCAGCACATCCGGCGCGAGCGGGCGACCTCCAACATCTGCACGAACCAGGGCCTCATGGCGCTGGCGAACACGGTCCACCTGGCGCTCCTGGGGGCGCAGGGGATGCGCGACGTGGGACTCCAGTGCCTGGAGCGCGCGCACTATCTCGCGGATCGCCTCGCCGCGATCCCGGGCGTGACGCTGGCGCACGGCGGCGCGCCGTTCTTCCGCGAGTTCGTTCTCCGGCTCCCGGCGCCGGCGGAGCGGTTCGTCCAGTCGGCGCTCGGCTCCCGCATCCTGGCCGGAGTTCCGCTCGCGCGCTACGACGCGGCGCGGCCGAACGACCTCCTGGTCGCCGTGACCGAGAAGCGGGGCAAGGAGGAGATGGACCGCTACGCCGAGACGCTCGCGCGCTGGACGCGCGCCGGGCGCCCAGCTCCCGAGGAGGCCGCGTGCCCGAGCTGACCCTGGTTCCGACGCTCCACGAGGCCTCCGTGGCGGGGCACCGCGGCCCCCGCCTGGCGCCTCTCGACGTGCCCGAGCAGGGGGCGCCGCGCCTCCTCCCAGGCGTGCGGCTCAGGCCGGGCGCGCCCGCGCTCCCCGAGATCTCGGAGCCGGCCGTGGTGCGCCATTTCGTGAACCTCTCGGTGATGAACCACCACATCGACCGCGCCATCTATCCGCTGGGCTCGTGCACGATGAAGTACAACCCGAAGCTGAACGACGAGATCGCCCGCATCCCCGGCTTCGCCGCGATCCATCCGCTCCAGCCGGAGGAGACCGTCCAGGGCGCGATGGCCCTGATCGGCGAGCTGCACGAGTGGATCCGCGCGATCATGGAAATGCCGGGGGTGACCACGCAGCCGGCCGCGGGCGCCCAGTGCGAGCTGACCGCCATCCTCATGGCCCGCGCGTACCACGCCGAGCGCGGCGATGCCCGCGAGGAAGTGATCGTTCCCGACTCGGCTCACGGGACCAACCCTTCCACGGTTCACCAGGTGGGCTACCGGGTCGTGACCGTCCCGTCGGGGCCCGACGGCTGCGTGGACATGGCCGCGCTGCGCGCGGCGGTGTCGAGGAAGACGGCGGCCATGATGCTCACCAACCCGAACACGCTGGGCATCTTCGAGCGGAACGTGGGGGAGATGGCGCGCCTGATCCATGACGCGGGGGCGCTCCTCTACCTCGACGGAGCGAACTTGAACGCCATGGTGGGGCTGGCGAGCCCTGGGAGGATGGGGTTCGACTTCGCCCATATCAACCTGCACAAGACCTTCTCGACGCCGCATGGCGGCGGCGGCCCCGGCGGCGGCGTGCTCTGCGTCAAAGACGAGCTGGAGCCGTATCTTCCGGTGCCGATGCTGATCCGGGAGGAAGAGCGCTGGCGCTGGAGCGAGGATCGCCCGCGATCGATCGGGCGCGTGCACTCGTTCTACGGCAACTTCGGCATCCTGGTGCGGGCGCTGGCCTACATGCGATCCCTCGGCGCGTCGGGGATCGCCGAGGTGAGCCGCGAGGCGATCCTGAACGCGAATTACCTGAAGGCGCGCTTGGTCGAAGCCTACCAGCCGTCGCACCAGGGGCCCTGCATGCACGAGTTCGTGCTGTCCGCCAACCGCCAGAAAGCGCGCGGCGCGCGGGCGCTGGACATCGCGAAGCGGGTCCTCGACTTCGGCATGCACGCGCCGACCACGTACTTCCCGTTGATCGTGGACGAGGCGCTCATGGTCGAGCCCACCGAGACGGAGACCAAGGCCTCCCTCGACGCCTACGCGGACGCGCTGCTCGCGATCGACCTCGAGACCCGGCAGGACGTGGCGAGGGTCAAGAATTCCCCCACGCGTACCCCCGTGCGGCGGCTGGACGAGGCGCGCGCCGCGCGGCAGCCGGTCCTCTCGTGGCAAGATATGGGGGGCGCCGATGGAAGCCCGTGAGGGCCCCGCCCCGGCGGTCGCGGACGCCGGCGGCGGCGAGCGGGGCGGGGACGAAGTGGCGTGGAGGGTGTGGCCGGCGCGGCGGCGCCCGCTCGCGGCCCTTGTGCTCCTGGCGGGAGCGGCCGTGCTCGGCGTGCTGGTCGCCCAGGGGACGCACGACCGCGTCCTGGGCATGGCGGCGCCCCTCTTCGTGCTCCTCTCGATCTCGTCGTTTCTCCTGCCGACGGGCTACCGCCTGACGCGGGACGGGATCGAGGTGCGCTCGCTGGGTGTGGTCCGGACGAGGCCGTGGAGCGAGATGCGGCGGTTCGAGGTGGACGCGTCGGGGGTGTTCGTGAGCCCCTTCGAGAAGCGGAGCTGGCTGGACGCCTATCGCGGCGTCCGGCTCACCGCGGAGGAGAACCGAGATCAAGTGGTGGGATTCGTTCAAGCACGCCTCGCGCCCGCCCGCCGGAAGTGACGGCCGGACGCCCGAGGACGACCGGCTGCTCGAGCGGCTCGCGGAGGCGGCGGTGCGCTACCGGATGACGGTGCCCGCGATCCTTTTCCTCGAGAGCGTGAAGCCACTGTCGTTCATCGGAAGCCAGGCGATGTATTTCTTCGAGCCCCTGGTCCGGGCGCTGTTCCCGCTCCCCGAGTACGAGCGCTTCGCGGCGATGATGGAGCGCCGGGAGAACGTGGAAGCGCTGTTGGTCGCGATCGAGCGGCAGGATGAGAGCGAACGCCGGGCCCGGCGGGAAGAGCGTGAGAAAAAGCGCGCGGATAAGCCGCCGCGCTCGGAGCGAAAGGAACCCGAGTGACCCGAATCGAGTCCCAGGACCACGTGGCGACCGTCGTCTCCCAGGATCTCAAGTCGATCCTGGCGACGGACTGCGGCAGCACCACCACCAAGGCGGTTCTGATCGAGCGCCGCGGCGACGAATACCGGCTGATCGTGCGGGGCGAGGCTCCGACCACGGTCGAGGCGCCTTTCGAGGACGTGACCCGCGGCGTGCTGAACGCGATCATGGAAGTGGAAGAGCTGGCGGGCCGGAAGATCCTGGACGGCGAGCGGATCATCACTCCCCAGAAGGGCACCGAGGGCGTCGATCTCTACATCTCCACCTCCAGCGCGGGCGGCGGCCTGCAGATGATGGTCTCCGGCGTGGTCAAGAGTATGACGGGCGAGAGCGCGCAGCGCGCCGCGCTGGGCGCCGGGGCGATCGTGATGGACGTGATCGCATCGAACGACGGGCGCCTGCCTCACGAGAAGATCAAGCGCATCCGGCAGCTCCGGCCCGACATGATCCTCCTTTCCGGAGGCGTGGACGGCGGCACCACGTCCCACGTGGCCGAGATGGCCGAGCTGTTGGCCGCGGCAGAGCCGAAGGCGCGACTGGGAGCGGGCTACGAGCTGCCCGTCATCTACGCCGGCAACAAGGACGCCGCGGGGATCGTGCGGGAGCGGCTCGAGGACAAGACCGCGCTGGTCATCACCGACAACCTGCGCCCGGTGCTGGAGCGGGAGAACCTGACCCCCGCGCGCGACAAGATCCACGATCTCTTCATGGAGCACGTGATGGCCCACGCGCCCGGGTACAAGAAGCTGATGACGTGGTCGCCCGTGCCGATCATGCCGACCCCCGGCGCGGTGGGCCTCATCATCGAGACCATCGCCAGGGACGAGAAGATCAACGTGATCGGCGTGGACATCGGCGGCGCGACCACGGACGTCTTCTCGGTCTTCCAGACCGTCTTCAACCGCACCGTGAGCGCGAACCTCGGGATGAGCTACAGCGTGTCGAACGTGCTCGCCGAGGCGGGCCTCGCCAACATCCTCCGGTGGGTGCCGTTCGCCATCGACGAGCTGGACCTCCGGAACCGGATCAAGAACAAGATGATCCGTCCGACCACGATTCCCCAGTCCCTCGAGGAGCTGGTGATCGAACAGGCGATCGCGCGCGAGGCGCTCCGCCTGGCCTTCGAGCAGCACAAGATGCTGGCGGTCGGGCTGAAGGGCGTGCAGCAGGAGCGCACCATCTCGGACACGTTCGAGCAGACCGCGAGCGGGGAAACGCTGGTGCGCCTGGATCACCTGGACCTCCTGGTCGGGAGCGGCGGCGTGCTCTCCCATGCGCCGCGCCGCTCCCAGGCGGCGCTCATGCTCCTCGACTCCTTCCTCCCGGAGCACCTCACGGAGCTGGCCGTGGACTCGATCTTCATGGCGCCGCAGCTGGGCGTTCTCTCGACCGTGCACCCCAAGGCGGCCCGCGAGGTCTTCGAGAAGGACTGCCTCATCCGCCTGGGCACCAGCGTGGCCCCGGTCGGACCGGGGAAAGAAGGGCAGACCGCGCTACGCGTCACCCTGGAGCGGGCCGGCGGAAAGCGGGAGGAGTTCTCGGTCCCGTACGGGTACATCCGCCTGGTGCCGCTCGCGGACGGGGAGCGCGCGGAAGCGTTGCTCAAGCCCGAGAAGTCGTTCGACGTCGGTGAGGGGAAGGGGCGCGAGCGCAAGGCGACCCTGCGCGGCGGCGTCGTCGGGCTGATCTTCGACTGCCGCGGCCGGCGGCCGTTCACGATGCCCGAGGAACGCGCGCGCCGAATCGCGAAGCTCACGGAATGGAACGAGGCGCTGGGGATCTACCCGAGCGTCGCGGCTCCGGCCAGTCCCGCCGCCGCGCCGGCCGCCGCGGTCCCGGCCGGAGCCTGACCGAAACCACCAGCGAAATCGAGGAAATCGAGCGTGGCGCACTCCTACACACCGGGTCTCAAGGTCACCGCCTTCACCGTCGTGCGGCGCGAGCGAAAGCTGCCGCTCCCCGGCACGGTGCTCGCCAAAGTCGGCGACGCGGTCGCGGCGGAAAAGGTGGTGGCCCGGACGGAGCTTCCCGGAAACGTCCAGACCGTGAACGTGGCCAATCTCCTCGGCGTGCTTCCCGAGGACGTCCGCGAATGCCTCGTCAAGCCGGTCGGATCGCCCCTCGCGAAGGGAGAGACGTTCGCCGAGAACCGCTCCTTCTTCGGCCTCTTTCGCTCCAAGGTGGCCTCCCCGATCGACGGCACGCTGGAGAACCTCTCCGTGGTGACCGGCCAGGCCCTCCTCCGCGAGCCGCCGATCCCGGTCGAGGTGGACGCCTACGTGGACGGGACGATCGTGGAGGTGTTTCCGAACCAGGGCGTGACCGTGGAGACGCGCGGGACCTTCATCCAGGGGATCTTCGGGATCGGAGGGGAGACCAGCGGCGAGCTGCGCGTGCTCGCGGCATCGCCGGCGGATCCGCTCCGCGAGCCCTCGATCACCGAGAAGGAGCGCGGATGCGTGATCGTGGGGGGCTCGCACGTGAACACCGCCACGCTTCTCCACGCCGTGCGCATGGGCGTGAAGGCCGTGGTGATCGGCGGATTCGATGACCAGGACCTGCGCCAGTTCCTGGGCTATGACCTGGGGGTCGCCATCACCGGCCATGAGGAGAAGGGGCTGACCCTGGTCGTCACGGAGGGCTTCGGGGCCATTCCGATGGCCAGCCGGACCTTCGATCTCCTGAAGCAGTGCCAGGGACGGAAGGTCTCGGTCAGCGGCGCCACGCAGATTCGCGCGGGCGTCCAGCGGCCAGAGATCATCGCCCCGCGCCTGACGGAGGCGGCCGGCAAGGATGGAGTCCCGGACGAGCACCCGCTGGGTCTGGAGGTGGGAAGCTTGATTCGCGCCATCCGGCAGCCCTATTTCGGACGACTGGGCAAGGTCACGGCCCTCCCGGCGGAGCTGACCGCCCTGGAGACGGAGGCCAAGGTGCGGGTGCTGGAGGTGGATTTCGGCAACGGTCCCCGGGTCCTCCTCCCGCGCGCGAACGTCGAGATGATCGAGTCCTGACGCCGCATTCCGCCGCTCCCGACTTGACAGCCCCCGCCGCCGCACGTAGCTTAGTGGCCTTGGTCGGCCGGATATCCCACGGAGGACAGGCGCGCGTGGTTGGAACTCGATTTCCGGGCGTCCTGGCCGCGTCTCTCCTCGCCGCGCTCGTCGCGACCGCGGTCGCCGTCCGGGCCGCCGCCGCCTTTCCGCTCCTTGCGGAGAACACGCCGAACGACCGCGGCCAGAGCGTCAGCCTCTCCTGGACTTCGCCCACGCCTCCCCCCGCGCGCTGGATCCTGCTCCGGCGGCAGAGCGGCGGCGCCTTCGCCCCGATCGACACCCTGGAAGGCACCGTCCACTCGTTCACCGACGAGAGCGAGGACAAGAAGGGGGTCCAGGACGGGGTCGCCTATCAATACCAGCTGCTCGCCGATCCGCCGAACCCCGCGCTGAACTCGGATGTCTCGTCCGCAGCCACGCCGGGGCCGGAGTGGGTGGACACGGCCAAGATGAACGTCCTCGTAGTCCTCCTCCTCTTCTTCGCGGTGCTCTTCTATTACATCAACCAGGCGCACCGCGGCGTGCGCTGGAAATTCCGGACCATCCCCGGGCTGATCGCCATCGAGGAGGCCATCGGCCGCGCCACGGAGATGGGGAAGGGGGTTCTCTATATCCCGGGAGTCCAGGACATCGACGACATCCAGACCATCGCGAGCATGATCATCCTCGCGAACGTGGCCCGGATGACGGCGAAGTACGAGACGCGGCTCTCGGTGCCCACGAACGCGCCGGCGGTCTACACGGTGGCGGACGAGGTGGTGAAGTCGAGCTATCAGGACGTGGGGCGCGCCGACGCCTACCAGACCGACATGGTGCGCTACGTGACCACCGAGCAGTTCGCCTACGTGGCCGCGGTCAACGGCATGATGCTGCGCGAGCGCCCCGCGGCGAACCTGCTGCTCGGCGCCTTCTTCGCCGAGTCGCTCCTCCTGGCCGAGACGGGGCACTCGATCGGCGCCATCCAGATCGCCGGCACGGCCAACGTGCACCAGATGCCCTTCTTGGTGGTGGCCTGCGACTACACGCTGATCGGGGAGGAGTACTTCGCGGCCTCAGCGCTCCTCTCGAACGAGGCGCTCCTCCTGGGGAGCCTGAAGGCGGCGGACGTGGTCAAGCTGATCATGATCGTGCTCATCCTGTGCGGGTGTCTCCTCATGTCGTTCGGGCACCCGCTGGTCGCCGAATGGTTCGCCACGCAATGAGGGGGCGCGAGTGAAGCGGCAGATTCCGACCCTGATCACGCTGGTGGCGGGACTCTTCTGCCTGATCGGGTTCTTCGTTCCGCATCCCGCGATCCGGACCCTGTATGACGACATCCAGCAGTGGGTCATCGTCATCGTCGGCGCCACCTACGTGCTGGGCGTGGCGAACCTGCTCCGGATCAACCTCGGACAGATGTCGGCGCGCGCACGCGACTGGCCCTTCAAGGTGGTCCTCCTCGTGGGGCTGATCGGCACCACGGCGATCGGATTCTCGGAGGGCACGCATTACCTCGATCCCACGTCCCGCTTCACCTGGATCTACAACACCTTCTACTCCTCCATGTCGTCGACCATGTTCTCGCTCCTCGCCTTCTTTATCGCCTCCGCCGCCTTCCGCGCGTTCCGGATCCGCTCCTTCGAGGCGCTGCTCCTGGCCATCGCGGCGTTCATCCTCATGATCGGCCGGGTGCCCATCGGGAACGCGATCCATCCGGCGATCCCCGCCGCGGCCGACTGGCTGATGGAAGTGCCGCAGAACGCGGCCAAGCGCGGGATCCTGATCGGCGCGGCGCTGGGCGTCGTGGCGACCGGGATCCGGCTGATCCTCGGGATGGAGCGGACCTACGGCGGCCGCGGGGCCGGAGGGACCTCGTGAGCCCCGGCCTCTCGTCCTTGAAACAGCTGGACCGCCGGTGGATCTTCCTGGCGGTGGCGCTCCTGGTCGTGATCCCGCTCGCGGTGGGAATTCACATCGCGCCGGTGGCGCCCAGCCCGCGCACCCGGGGCTTCTACGACGCCATCGAGAAGGTGCCTTCCGGATCCACGGTGCTCCTGGCCGGCGACTACGATCCTTCGACGGTGGCCGAGAACTACCCGATGCACCTGGCCGCCGCGCGGCATCTCATGAGCCGCGACGTCAAGATCATCGGGCTCGCGCTCTATCCCGGCGGCCCGCCCCTCACCGACCAGGTGCTCCGCCTCGCCGCGGCGGAGTACGGGAAGAAGGAGGGGATCGACTACGTGAACCTGGGCTACAAGGCGGGGAACGAGCTGGTCATGTCGCAGATGGGGTCGAGCATCCCGCGCACCTTCCCGGTCGACCGCCGCGGCGTGCCGGTCGACCAGATCCCCGTGATGCACGGGGTCCAGAATTACGCGAACTTCCCGCTCCTCGTGAGCATCAGCGCGGGCTACCCCGGAACCAAGGAGTGGGTGCAGCAGGTCGTCTCGCGCTATCACCTGCCGATGGTGGCGGGCGTCACCGCCGTGAGCGCGCCCGAGTACTACCCGTACCTCCAGACGGGGCAGCTTCGCGGTCTCCTGGGGGGGATGGCCGGCGGGGCCGAGTACGAGGTGCTGGTGAAGCATCCCGCGCTGGCCACGCGCGGGATGGACGCGCAGTCCCTCGCCCACGTGTTCATCGCGCTCATGATCCTGCTCGGGAACCTGGCGTTCCTGGGCGAGGACCGGAGCCGGAGGCGCTAGCGACATGCACGTGAGCGCGAGCCCCGGCGTCTGGATCGCGGCGCTTCTCACCCTTGGCATCTTCTCGTTCCTCTACAAGGACAACCCGGTCTACAAATTCTGCGAGCACCTCTTCGTGGGAGTCTCGGCGGGGTATTGGGTGGTGCTCACCTATTACTCGTCGATCAAGCCGAACCTGATCGACCCCCTGTTCGGCGTCCCGTTCGCGATGGACCGGCACCTCCTGCTCGTGATTCCGCTGGTCCTCTCGCTCTTTCTCTTCTCGCGATTCTTCCCGAGAGGGGACTGGCTCTCACGCTGGTCGATCGCCATCATCCTGGGCGTCTACCCCGCGCTCCGGATCACCGGCTTCGCGCAGGGGGACCTGGTCCAGCAGATCGGCGGCAGCATCCTGCCCTTCTGGGTGCCCGGGCATCCGATGACCTCGCTGAACAACGTCCTGCTCGTGGGGGGACTCCTCGCCACGCTCGTCTTCTTCTTCTTCTCCACGGAGCACAAGGGAGCGGTCGGCGGTATCGCGCGCGTCGGGGTCTTCTTCCTGATGGTGAGCTTCGGAGCCTCGTACGGCTACACCGTCATGGCGCGCGTCTCGCTGCTCATCGGGCGCGTGATGTTCCTGCTCGATACCTGGCTCGGCGTGGTCCGCTTCTAGGATCGCCGTGCCGCGCCGTCCCGAGCCCCATTCCGGGATCCGGCTGCCCCACCTCGTCCTCCCAGGGACCGACCAGATGGCCCTCGACTCAGCGCTCCTCTCCTGGGCGGCCGCGGGGCCGGATCGCTTCGCGGCCCGCACGTACGGATGGACGCGCCCCACGCTCAGCCTGGGGCGCGCGGAGCCCTTTCCCGGGAGCTACGACGCCGGGGCGCTCCGGGCCGCCGGGATCGACGTGGTGCGCCGGCCCACCGGCGGGGACGCCGTGCTTCACGACGAGGAGGTCACGTTCGCCGTGGCCGCGAGCGTGCCGGGGCCGTGGGCCGCGCGGCCGCGCCGGTTCGCGCTCCTCGTCGCCGGGGCGCTGGCGGAGGCGCTCCAGGGGGTCGGGCTGGCCGCCCTGGTTGTCCCGGCGGGCGGGGAATCGGGGGACGCGCCTTCCGCCGCGGCGGTGACCCCCGCCGCGCCCGGGGCCCGTCCCTGCTTCGCCCGCGCGGCGCCGGGAGAGGTGCGGGTCGGCGGGTGGAAGGCGGCGGGGATCGCCGCGCGCTTCACGCGCGGAGGGGCACTCTGCCATGCGTCGGTCCCGTTGACCGCGCGACACCGCGACGTGGCCCGCTTTCGCCACGACGCGGACGTGTCCTTGTCGGAGCTGCGCGCGCACGCGCGCTCCGCCGGGGAGACGCTGGGGCGGGCGGTGGATCCGCGCGAAGTCGGGGAGGGGCTCTTCCGCGCGCTCGAAAGGAGCTTCGGGGTGCGCCTCGTCGCGGGCGGCCTCGAGCAGGTTGGGGCGGACGTTCCGGCGGGAGCCTAGCGGATGGCCGGGGTGGCCCCTTCCGCGAGACGATTCGCCTGGTGGGGAATCACCCTCTTCGCCGTCGCCATGGCCTTCGTCGAAGCCGCCTGCGTGGTCTCCCTGAAGCGGCTCTACTTTCCCGAGGGATGGCATCCCCCCTTCCATGCGATCCCGTCCGCGGGACTCCGCCTCGAGCAGTGGAGGGAGGCGGCGACGCTCGTGATGATCGCTGCGGTGGCCGCTCTGGGGCGCCCCGGTCCGCGCGAGGGGGCGGCCCGCGCCCTCTGGATCTTCGGGGTCTGGGATATCGGCTATTACGCGTTTCTCCGGGCGCTGACCGGTTTCCCTTCGAGCCTCGGCGATCCGGACGTGGTGTTCCTGATCCCCCACGCATGGGTCGCTCCGGCCTGGCTTTCGCTCCTGGGCTCCGCGGCTGCCCTCGCCTTCGCCCTCGCCCTGGGGCCCGGGGCCCGTCCCCGCGTCCTGTGATAGGCTCTCGCGCGATGCCCGCGCGACGACCGCTGGTGGGACTGATCGTGCTCGACGGCTGGGGCTTGAGTCCCAACGTCGAGGGCAACGCCGTGCGCCTCGCGCGGACCCCGGTCATGGACCAGCTCCAGTCGTCGCACCCCTGCGCCACCCTCACCACGTGCGGCGAGGCGGTGGGACTGCCGAAGGGGCAGATGGGGAACTCGGAAGTGGGCCACCTGAACATCGGGGCGGGGCGGATCGTCTACCAGGACCTGACCCGGATCGACAAGGCGGCCGAGGACGGGACCCTGGCGAAGAACGCCGTCCTCCAGGCCGCGTTCGAGCAGGCGCGGGGGAAGGGGCGAACCCTCCACTTCATCGGCCTCCTGTCTCCGGGCGGCGTGCACAGCCACGAGCTCCATCTGCACGCGATGCTGCGCGCGGCCGCCGAGGCGCGCGTGCCGAGGATGTCGGTGCACGCCTTCCTGGACGGCCGCGACACGGCGCCGCGCTCCGCCGGTCCCTCCCTGGAGCGGACCGACGCCCTCCTCCGCTCCCTTGGCCCGCACGGCATCGCCACGGTCATGGGGCGCTACTACGCGATGGACCGGGACAAGCGGTGGGATCGCGTGGAGAAGGCGTACCGCGCCATGGTCGCCGGTGAAGGGGAGAAAGCGGCAACGCCGGTGGAGTCGCTGGAGCGGGCCTACGCGCGCGGCGTGGGGGACGAGTTCGTGCTTCCCACCGTCGTCGCGCATCCGGAATCGCGCCTCATCGCGCGCGGGGACGTCGTGGTCGCGTTCAACTTCAGGCCGGACCGGATGCGGGAGATCACGCGCGCCCTGGCCGATCCCGCCTTCGACGCCTTTTCGCGCCCCGAGTGGCCGCTGGACCTCCACTACGCGTGCATGACCCAGTACGACGAGACCTTCCCTTACCCCGTCCTGTTCCGGGATGAGCCGCTCCGGCAGACGCTGGGGGAAGTGGTGGGCGCGGCGGGAATCCGCCAGCTCCGGATCGCCGAAACGGAGAAGTACGCCCACGTGACGTATTTCCTGAACGGAAGCGAGGAAGTTCCGTTCCCGGGCGAGGATCGGGTGCTCATTCCTTCGCCCCAGGTGGCCACCTACGACCAGAAGCCGGAGATGAGCGCGGTGGAGGTGACCGACGCCCTGGTCTCGCGGCTGGCCGACGGAAGCTACGGTTTTTTCGTGCTCAACTACGCGAACGCCGACATGGTGGGGCACACGGGGATCATTCCCGCCGCCATCCGGGCGGTCGAGACGGTGGATCACGGTCTGGGGCGCGTGGTCGAGGCCGTGCGCGCCCGCGGCGGTTTCGCGATGGTGACTGCGGACCACGGCAACGCCGAGCAGATGATCGACCCCGAGACCGGCGGGCCGCACACGGCGCACACGCTGAACCCGGTGCCCGTGCTGATCACCGGCGATCCGCGCCACCGTCTTCGCCCCGGCATTCTGGCGGACGTCGCGCCGACATTGCTCGAGCTCCTGGGGCTGGCGGCGCCGCCGGAGATGACCGGAACGAGCCTGATCCTCCGCTAGCCTGGGGGAATTCCCGCGCCGGTTTGCGCGCCGGAGCCCAGTTCACGGGCCCGCCGGCGCTCTTGGAAAAGCCTCCGGCGCCGGCGCGGGCATACGCGCAACGTCACGGATGAGGCTATCGGTGCAAGGTACTGTTAAATAGTAAGTTACGCTTGGCTCATTCCCGCCACGCCGATCCCCGCCACTCCTCTTCTTCGCGACCTGAGCGGCACAGCGATTGCCTTCATAGAAGGACAACAACGGTGCGCAACGAGGCCCCGGAGGAACGACCCAAGACAACCGATGTTCCCTGCCGTGCTCGCGAGAGTCGCCCGGTCCTGAGCTGATCCCCTCGACGAGACGACGCAGTTTCACTGGAACCGGGTGCACGGCACAGGCGGGGAGCAGATGAGGGCCGCAAGGCCCGTAGGAGGCGCGCGGTGAAACTCGCCGCGCGCCTTCCTGCATTTGAATCGCCGGCGACCGTCTGTTAGGGTGAGCCCGACTTCGAGCCCGGTTACGCTCCCCGAGGAGACCTCACTGTGTCGCGAAACCGCTGGTTGCTGGGCTGCGCGCTCCTGATCGCCGCGTCCGTGGTGATCATCGGGCTCGCGTTCCTGGTGGTGAATCTGGCGATCACCGGAGGGGACCGGCTGACCCTCTCCCCCCTGACCGGCCGCGTGGGCCTGGTCGAGATCGTGGGGGAGATCGACGATCCCGAGTCCGTGGTGGACCAGCTGGATCGCATGCAGCGGGACACGAGCATCCGCGCGGTCGTCCTCCGCCTGGACAGCCCGGGCGGCGGCGTGGCCGCTTCCCAGGAGATCTACGAGTCGGTGAAGAAGCTCCGGGACGAGGGGAAGAAGCCGGTCATCGCCTCCATGGGGGGCGTGGCGGCCTCGGGGGCCTACTACGTGGCCTGTGCCGCCGACTCCATCGTCGCGAACGCCGGGACGCTCACCGGAAGCATCGGGGTCATCATGACGTTCCCGAACACGGAGGATCTCTTCCGTAAGGTGGGGATCCGGTTCGAGACCATCAAAACCGGCAAGTACAAGGACATCGGCACCATGTGGCGGCCGATGACCGACGAGGAGCGGAAGCTGCTCCAGGACGTGCTGAGCAACGTCTACGACCAGTTCGTCGACGCCATCGTCGAGGGACGGGGCCTGGCGCGCGAGGACATCCTTCCGTACGCCGACGGGCGCATCTTCAGCGGCGATCAGGCGCTGGAATACGGCTTCGTCGATCGGCTCGGCGACCTGGACGACTCGATCCGTCTCGCCGGAGAGATGGCCGGAATCACCGGCCAGCCCGTCGTGGTCCGCAAGGAGCGCCGGCACGTCTCATTCCTGGACCTGGTCGACAACAAGATGAACCAGATGACCGGCCTCTCCTCCCACGGGCCCCGCCTGGAATACCGCCTCCGGTAATTGACGTGGCGATGGGCAGATGCTAGGCTGCATCAGCTGGCGTATGGCAGCCGGCGGCCGTCGTTACGGGAGGATTTTCCCATGACCAAAGCCGATCTGGTCGACGAGATTTCGGGCCGCACCAAAATCTCCAAGAGCGAAACGGCCACGATTGTCGACCAGTTGTTGAACGCGATCTCGCGGGCACTCAGCGAGGGGAAGCACATCGAGATACGCGGATTTGGCACCTTCAAGGTGCGGGAAAGAAAGGCGCGCAAGGCGCGCAATCCACGGAGCGGAGCCGAGGTGATGGTGCCGGCCAAGCTGGTTCCCGTCTTCAAGGCCTCCAACGAGCTTAAAGGAATGGTTCGGGGCGGCGATTAAGTCCGCACCGGCCGAAGGAGAGCGATGGGAAGCGGAAAGAAGCGGAAACGAAAGAAGATCGCGACCCACAAGCGGAAGAAGCGTCTTCGCCGCGACCGGCACAAGAAGCGGCTTCGCTAAGCCACTGAACGCGGTGCCGGACCCGCGCCGCCCTCCTACGACAATCGGCCCGTCGCGCATCGGTTTCCCGATGCCCGGGCCGATTTTTCTGCGGACATGAGCCCGGCCGCCTCCGGCATCAAGCGCCGGACCCTCGTCGGGCGTCTTTCGCGGACCCGCTTCGGCTACGGCTTCATCCGGGTCGAGGACGGGCTGGACGATCTCTTCGTTCCCCCCTTCGCCATGGGCGGCGCCCTCCACGGGGACCGGGTGCGGGCCGGCTATCTCGAAACCCGGGAGCAGGGGGACGCGCACGAAGTGCTCGAGGTGCTCGAGCGGACCCCCTACGGCATCTCCGGCCGCCTGGAGCCCCGCGGCCGCGTCACGGCCCTGCTCCCGGAACGCCCCGAATATCCCCAGGAGATCCTCCTCACCCTCCAGGGAAAGAAGAGCGTGGCGCGGAACACTCGCGTGGTGGTGCGTCTGGATCCGACGCCCGCCGACCCGATTTCCGGCCGCATTATCTCCACGTTCGAGGAGGACGACCCGCGGGAGGACAGCCTCCTCGTGGCGCTGGAGGAAGGGCTTCGCGTGGAGTTCGACCCGGAAGCGGACGCGGAGGCGTCGTCGTTCGACGAGCATTCGGTGGCGCGCGCCGCGGACGGCCGCGAGGATTTCCGGGGCGAGCGGGTCGTGACCATCGATCCCGCGGACGCGAAGGACCACGATGACGCGCTCTCCCTGCACGGCGACCCGGAGCGCGGCCCGTGCGACGTGGGCATCCACATCGCGGACGTGACCCACTACGTCCGGCCGGGCACGGCGCTGGACCGCGAGGCGCAGGAACGCGGATTCAGCGTCTATCTCGCCGACCGGACCCTGCCCATGCTTCCGCCGTCCCTCTCCGGCGGACTCTGCAGCCTGGGCGAGGGCGTGGACCGGCTGACCGTGAGCGTGGTCGCCACGCTAAGCCCCGACGGCGAGCTCTTGGGCGCGCGGATCGCCGAGGGGGTGATCCGGAGCGCGGCGTCCCTTTCCTACGAGGAGGCGGCGCGTCTTCTCAAAGATTCGTCGCGCGGGATTCCGGAGTCGCTCCGCGGACTGGACCGGCTGGCCCGCGCGCTCCGGCGTCGGCGGTTCGAGCAGGGAGGGCTGGAGCTGGACTTGCCGGAAACACGTCCGGTGCTCGACGAACGCGGAGATCCGACCGAGTTCCGCGAGGCGGCGCGGCTTCCCACGCACATGCTGGTCGAGGAGTTCATGCTGCTCGCGAATCAGATCGTCGGCAGCCGCGCCGCACAGCAAGAGCTCCCGTTCCTTTACCGGGTTCACGAGCGGCCTCGCTATGATAAGCTGCGCTCATTCGTCGAGGCGGCGCGCTATCTGGGGCGCTCCGGTCCCACACCCATCGTCACGAACGCGAAACAGCTGCGGCACTGGGTGAGCCACGGCTCGAGTCCGCGGGATCGCCTTGTGAATCTCTATTTGCTGCGCGCGCTGGAGAAGGCGCGGTACGACCTGGTGGACGTCGGACATTTCGGACTCGGGATGCGTCACTACGCCCACTTCACGTCGCCGATCCGGCGCTACCCCGATCTCGCGAACCACCGGATCGTGAAGCGCTACCTGGCGGGAGAAGCCGGTCGCGGCGATCCGTGGACGTTCGCGGAAGGGTGGCTGAGCGCGTCGGTGGCGGCGCGCTCCTCCGAGTCCGAGATCTCGGCCGACGAGGCCGAGCGGTCGGTGAACCGGCGCAAGGCGGTGCGCTTCGCCCGCGCGCGGATCGGGGAAGAGGCGAGCGGTTACGTTTCCGGGCTGACGCCGGCGGGTGTGTTCGTCACCCTGGAAGACTGGAAGATCGACGGATTCTTGCCGAAGCGGTCGCTGGGGGATCCCAGCCTGACCCTGGCCGAGCACGGCTTCGCGTTCCGCTCGCGCCGGTCGCGGCGCCGTTTCGGCCTCGGGGACACCGTACAGGTCGTTGTCGCGCGCGCCGACCTGGCGCGGCGGGAGGTGGAGCTGGCGCTGGCGCCTCCCGCGGGGGCGAAGGCCCGGCGGACGAAACATTCCGCGCAAGCCGCGCATTTGAAGCGCGCGAAGCACGGCAGGCACGTAACGGTGGAAGCGGCGGGACCGCGCCGGAAGCGGCGGCGATGACCGCCGGGGCGCCGCGCGGCGGCGCCGGGGACATGGGAAGAACGCGAACCAGCGAGGAGCACCAATGACCAAGCCCAGCCGGGAACGACGCAAGTCGCCGCGCATCTCCGCCAAGCTCGCCATGCAAGTCTCGGGCGGGGACGAGAATGCCGTCCTCACCACCGAGAGCACCAATCTCTCCGCCACCGGAATCCAGTTCCAGAGCCGCGGATTTCTCTCGCCGCTCACGAAGGTCTCGATCACCATCCTCCTCCCGCCGTTCGGCCGCCGGCTCCGGCGCGAGAGGATCGTGAAATGCGACGGGGTCATCGTGCGCTGCGAGGAGGCCGTCCACGCGCGGCAGCGGCCCCGGTACGAACTGGCCTGCTATTTCACGGACGTTGCCGCCGACGAGCGGGAGCTGATCGAGCAGTACGTGGCCTGGCGCGCCCTCAGGCGCGTCTCCTTCGGCGACGAGCCCGCCCGGCCGCGCCGCAGGTCGGCGGCGTCCTGAGACGACGGAACCCGAGGGCGCGTCGGGGGTAGGAGGGGTTGCCCCCCGGGTCGGGGGCCCCTCATCCGCGAGGATCCATGATGCGCCATCGGCACCTATCGCTCATCGTGCTGGCCTCGAGCGCGCTCGGCCTCGGCTTTCCCTCCGCCGCGCGCGCGACGCGCTATGCGGGCGAATTCCTGCGCATCGGCGTCGGGGCGCGCGCCCTGGGGATGGGGAGCGCCTTCATGGGGCTCTCCGACGACGGGACGGCCGCCTACTGGAATCCCGCCGGCCTCGCGACCCTGGAGCGGCGCGAGGTCACCGCGATGCACGCCGAGCAGTTCGGCTCCATCGTGCAGTACGATTTCCTCTCCTACGTCATGCCGATCGGCGAACCTGGACGAGCGCGCCAGGCGCTCGGGTTCTCCCTGGTGCGGCTGGGCGTGGATCGGATCCCCGATACGCGCGGCCTCGAGATCATCGACCAGAACGGAAACGGCAAGTTCGACTACCCCGAAGACCGACTGGTCGTGGACGAGAGCCGGTTCGTCTTCGACAGCGACAACGACGTCGCCCTGCTCGTCTCGTATGCGCGCGAGGTGCGCCCGGGCCTCTCGGTGGGCGGGAACTTCAAGTACATCCGTCAGTGGCTGGGAGACAGCCTCCGGTCGAACGGGTTCGGCCTCGACGCAGGGGCGCTCTGGATCGGGCCGCGGGGCTGGTCGGCGGGAGCGCGCCTCTCCGACGCCACCACCACGCGCATCCTCTGGAACACGGGAACCAACGAGTACATCGCGCCGGCGCTCCGCGTGGGCGCCGCCAAGACGCGCTCGTTCGCCGGGCGGCGGCACGTGGTCACGGCCGCGTTCGACGTGCAGATCGGCTTCGCCGACGAGCGCCTCTCCAGCCAGGCGCACCTGGGAGGAGTGACGTTCGAGTTCCACCCGGGAGTGGAATACTGGATCGAGCGCCGGGTGGCGCTGCGCGCCGGGATGGAGGCCCGGAACTTCTCCGCGGGGGCCGGCGTCCGATTGCGCCGCTTCGGACTGGATTACGCCTACCTGGACCACGCCGACCTCGACGCGAGTCACCGGATTTCCGGCTCCTACAGATTCTGACGGCGCTCCGCCCGCGTGAGGGGGTCGCGGGAGCGTGAACCCACCGATCCTGGTCCTGATCCTGGCCGGCGCCAGGGGCGACCGGCTGCACGCACTCGGGCGGCTGCGCACCGCGTCGGCGCTGCCCTACGGCGGCAAGTACCGCGTCATCGACTTCGCGCTCTCCAACTGCGTCCACTCCGGCCTCTACCGCATCGGCGTCCTCACCCAGTACGCGCCCCTGTCGCTCCACGGACACATCGGAATCGGCCGCGCGTGGGACCTGGACCGTCGGGACGGCGGGATCCGCCTTCTCCCAGCATACGTGCGGCAGCGCGAGACCAACTGGTACCGCGGCACGGCGGACGCCCTGGTCCAGAACCGGAACGTGATCGAGGACGCGCAGGCGAGGCATATCCTCGTGATCTCGGGCGACCTGGTCGCGAAGGTGGACTTTGCCCGTCTCATCGAGCGCCATGAACAGCGCGGGGCGGCGCTGACGATCGTGACCGCGCCGTCGCCGGCCGGCGCGCGAGACGGACGCCGCGCGGTCCGCACCGACGGCGGGGGACGCGTCCTCGGCATGCCCGACGAAGCGTCCGAGCCGGGGTCCGACGTGCCCGCGTCGATCTACCTGTTCCAGGCGCGCGAGCTGCGCGCGCGTCTCGAGGAGCCGGGGCTGGGACCGGACCTGGTTCACGACGTGGTCGAGCCGATGATCGCGGAGGGCCTCCCGGTCGTGGCCCAGCCCCACGACGGCTACTGGCGGCAGATGGACTCGATCGAGGCGTACTACGAGGCGAGCATGGAGCTGCTCGCACCTTACCCCGCGCTCAACCTCCACGACCCCGACTGGCTCATCTACACGCCCAGCGAAGATCGCGCGCCGGCGATCGTCGCGGGCGACGGCGACGCGGCCGGGTGCCTGATGGCCCACGGCTGCCGGGTGGAAGGCACCGTCCGCCGGTCGATCCTCTTTCCGGGCGTGCACGTGAGCCCCGGGGCCGTGGTGGAGGATTCGATCGTGATGCACGACACGCGCGTTCTCGACGGCGCGCGGGTGTCGCGCGCGATCGTCGACAAGGCGGTGCGGATCGGGAAGGAGGCCCACGTGGGCGGCGGCGACGCGGGCCGCCCCAACCGCGAATACCCGGCGGACCTGGCCTCGGGCCTCGCGGTGATCGGGAAGCGCGCCGAGATCCCGGCCGGCTCCCGCGTGGGCCCGAACACCCTGGTCGACATCGGTGTGCGCGAGTCCGACTTCGCCGGGCGCGAGGCGGCTTCCGGATCCGTGGTGCGGGCCCGGGAGAAGCAGCGATGAGCTTCGTCTCCTACGCCATGATCCTGGCCGGTGGGCTGGGGAGCCGCCTCTGCCTTCTCTCCGAGAAGCGCGCGAAGCCCGCGGTTCCCTTCGGCGGAAAGTATCGGATCATCGACTTCACCCTCTCCAACGCGGTGAACTCGGGCATCTTCGACGTCGGCATCCTCACCCAGTACCGGCCGCTGTCTCTGCGCGACCACATCGGCATCGGACGCCCCTGGGATCTCGACCGGAAGCGCGGCGGCGTGGAGCTGTTGCAGCCGTTCCAGGGATGGCGCGACACCGACTGGTACCGCGGCACCGCGGACGCGGTCTGGCAGAACTGGCTGGAGGTGGAGGAGCGGAACGCGGAGCACCTACTGGTGCTCTCGGGGGACCACGTCTACCGTATGGACTATCGTCCCCTCATCGAGGCGCATCTCGCCCGGGGCGCGGAGGCCACGATCGCCACGTTCGAGGTCCCGCGCGAGCAGGCCTCGCAGTTCGGCGTGGTCCGGGTGGACGGCGCGGGATGGATCACGGGCTTTCTCGAGAAGCCACAGGATCCGCCGTCGGGAAGGATCAGCATGGGCGTGTACGTGTTCCACACGGGGGTCCTGCGGGAGGCGCTGGAGCAGGACTCCGGGCGGAAGAGCGCGCACGACTTCGGAAAGGACATTCTCCCCGCGCTGGTGGAGCGGGGGAGGGTGCTCGCCCATCCCGTGCCCGACTACTGGCAGGACATCGGAACGCTCGATTCGTACTACGGCGCGAACATGGACCTGCTCTCGCGGGAGCCGGCGTTTCCGCTGGAGGACCCGCGGTGGCCGATCTTCACGCCGAGCACGGAGAATCCTCCCGCTCGCCTCGGACCCCGCGCCCGGGTCCGCTCCTCCATCGTCACGCACGGCACTATCGTGAACGGGACCGTCGAGCATTCCATCCTCTTCCCCGGAGCGGTCGTGGAGGAGGGCGCGGTGGTGCGGGGTTCGATCGTGATGGGGGATTCCTGGATCGGACCGAACGCGGTGGTGGACCGGTCCATCCTGGACAAGCGGGTCCACGTGGGGCGGGGAGCGGTGATCGGGCACGGAGACGCGACGCGCCCCAACCGCGCCTGTCCGGAGCATCTCAACTCCGGGCTCACGATCGTGGGCAAGGCCGCGCGGATCCCCGAGGGGATCACGATCGGACGGAACGCGAGGATTGCGCCGGACGTGGCGGAGGAGGATTTCCCGGGAGGGAACGTGCCGTCCGGAGAAGCGCTGGAGCGCCCGAAGGGCGGGGCCGACGGGAAATCCACGGCCCCGAGGGAAGCGCGCGTCTAGGGGAGCGCGTGCCTAGGGGGGGAGACGGCTAGCGGACGCGGATCCGCTGGCCGGCGTGGATCGATCGGCTGGTCCCGATCCCGTTCAGCCGCGCGAGCCGCGTGGTGCTGGTGCCGTGGCGCGCCGCGATCGAAGAGAGCGTCTCGCCGCGACGGACCACGTGCATGCTGCCGCTGTGGCGGTAGCGCCGCGAGTGCCGGAGCTCCAGCCGGTGCGCCGCGGCGGCCGAGCGGAGCTCGGATTTCGTGAGCGGCTTCGGGTGGTAGCCGCTATCCACCAGGAGCTGCACCTGCTGCCCGCTTCCGTGCGGCACGCGTACCATCGTCCCTTCCTTGTCGGCAGGGGAGCGGTGGCGCACGAACGACGGATTGAGCCGCTCCAGCTCGTCGAACGGCACCTGGCTGACCTTGGACAGGAGCTTCAAGTCGATCGGACCGTGGACCGTGATCGCGTCCACGTTCCACGGCGAGTTCTCGGGGACCGTGAAGCCGTAGCGCTCGGGATCCGAGGCGATCTCCATGGCGGCCATGAACTGCGGCACGTACTCGCGCGTCTCGCGCGGGAGCTTCAAGCTCCAGAAATCGCTGGTCCCCTGCCGCTTGATGGCTCGCAGCACCGTGCCTTCGCCGCTGTTGTAGGCGGCCAGGGCTAAGGGCCACGACCCGTCGAACATCTCATAGAGGCGGCGGAAATAGCGCGCGGCGGCGCGCGTCGCCAGCTCGGGATCGCGGCGCTCGTCCACGTAGGCGGTCATTTCCAGGCCGAAGAGCTTGGCGGTGCCCCGGATGAACTGCCACGGACCCACGGCGCGCGCCACGGACTTGGCGTGCATGTTGAATCCGCTCTCGACGAAGACGAGGTTGGCGAGCTCTTCGGGAACGCCCTCGGCGCGAAGATTCTGGGTAAGCAGATCCATGTAGTTGCCGGATCGGGCCAGCCACTTCTGGAAGACGTCGCGGCCGCGGCCCGTGTAGTAGGCCATCCACTTGTCGACGTGCTCGTTGGTTTCGGGGACGATGGGGCCGAGGCGCGACGGTCCGTTCGACGTGGGCTCGCCCGACGCGGCGGCCGATTGCCGCTGCTCCTGCTGCTTCACGGCTTCCTTCGCCTGCTCGATCAGGGCCTGCGCCGACTGGCGCGTCCCCTCCAGCTGGTCGCGCAGCGCGGTGGCGCCCGTGGGCGACGGGACGATGGCGTTCAGGTCGCGGAGAGACGATTCAACCAAGCCCATGGCTTCCGCCGGCAGGCTCGAATTCACGGCTTCCTGGGCGGCCGCGGCCTTGTCCCGGATGACGTCGAGGGGATCGGCCGCGGTGAGCTGGGCGTCGTCGGGAGTCACACGGGGTCCATCGGAAGCGTCGGCTCGAGCGCTGGCCCACCCCGGGATGTCAGGACCGAGCATGGCTGCGCGAGCGGGCGATCCCGCCAGGGCGACAAGAAGTATCGCTGCGAGGAATACTCTCGAACGGAGCTGGTTCAACGGGGCCTCCCGTAGGGTTTCGACCGGACTCGAGGCCACGTTGGTGGAGCCGTCCGATCGTTGGTCAACAAGCTACCGAGGGTCAGATGTATGGCCGGAAGGAACCCGGTCACACTACCGGCGGCCCGTGCAAATTGCAAGCTGCAATCGCCCGGCCTTGCCGATTTCTGCTCGTAACCTCGGTCTGACGGATGTGGTTCTTCCCAGCTGGTTAGATGCTGCAATCCATGTGCCAGCAGGGAGAAAATGCGATCGTTGACAGGTTTCGGACGCGACCCATATTGTGCAGATTCGTGAACACGGAACTCAGTACTCAGCTTCGAGTCGCGGGCCTTGTGCGAAGCCCCGATCACGAGGGCGCCCTGGCGCACCTGGACGTGGATCGGGGCTTTGCCCTGGTGTCCCGTGGGGCGACTTCCCTCAGCGATGTGATCGATCCGACCATCTGGGTGAAAGAAACCCTCTCGGTCGCCCTGTTGCCCCCTTCGGATACGGGGGAACCGCCCCTCAGGCGGGTCATTGCCACCCTCCGCTCGCTGCACGCGGAGCTGGTGCGCCGCCCTCCGCGTGACCGGGCTTGGGTGTCGGTCCTGGTCGCTCTTTTCCACGCAGGGGACGGCGTGGTGGTCTCGGCTGGGGATTGCGCCTGCTTCCGATTCCGCGACGGCCTGTTGTCGCGGCTAAAGCGCGCGGGGGACGGCTCCCCGGCGGCGCTCCCGCCCCGTGGAGCCCTTGGCTCGGAGCCCCAGGTCCGCATCGATGTGGTACCGCTCCGCCCGCGACCCGGAGACATCTATGTGGCCTCGACGCGACACCTGAGGGAAGGGGAGCTGGCCGCCCTCGTGCGGGACCTTACGTCCGCGCGGGACGGCGCGGAGCTTCTGCGCGCGGGCGTCGAGGGATCCCCCGATCGTGGGCGCTTCGCGATCCGGGTGCTGGAGGGGGAAGAGGACGCGTCGCTCCCGGCCCGCGCCGAGGCCCTGCGGCTGGCACCCCGCGAGGATCCGGGTGCACGGCCCCCGAGCCCTCCCACGGAGGAGCAGGGGCCCGAGGACGAGGCGCGCCTCCTGGAGCTGAGCCCGCTCCTTCCCGAAGAGGTGCTTCAAGACGCAACGGTGGAAGCAACGAATGGTGAGAGGGACGTGCTCGAAAATGCGGCTCCGGGCGGAGACGATCCGCAGGGCGGCGAGGATCCTGCTCTCGAGTCGGACCGCTATGGCGCTCCTCAATTCCTGCGCGATGGGGACGAGGTTCCGCCCGGTGTCCCGGGCGCGGTAATCGGGATCGAGGCGGATGAGCCGCCCGCCGATGCGTCCGCGGAGGAGGAGGGCATTCCGCCCACGGCGGCCGAGCCCGAAGCTCCAAGCCCCCGGCCGCGTCCGCTCGCACAGGTGGAGGACGCCCCTCCCTGGTACGAGCCGCTCGCGCTCTGGGTCGGCGGTGCGCTCGCGATCATCGCCCTGGCTCTCCTGGTTCGGGCGATTCTCCCCGGAATCCTGGGTGAGAAGGCGCACCCCGGCGCCGCCCCGCACCCGGTCGTCGCGCGAGGAATCGTCGACTTCTTCTCGGACCCCCCCGGCGCGGCGGTGCGCGTGGACGGGGAGCGGATCGGAGGGAAGACGCCGCTTGCGGGCGTCCCGCTGGGAGCCGGCACGCACCGGATCGAGCTGGACTGGGGGCCCGCCGGCTCGTGGAGCGACACGCTCCGGGTCACGGGCGGCGAGCGCCTGTCGGTCCATCCCGCCATCTACGGCTCCCTCGCGTTCCGCTCTTCGGATCCGTCGCGCACGCTCGACGTCTATCTCGACGGCGCCTACGCGGGGACCACGCCGCTTTCCCTGGACCGCGTCGTCGTGGGCCGGCACCTCGTGCGCTTCAGCGGTCCCGGCTCCGGCAGCACGACGCAGGAAATCGACGTGCTCCGCGATGCCCCCGCAGAAGCGGTGGGAAACGCGGGCCCGCCGCCGGAGACGGGCAAGGTCACGATCCGCTCCGCCCTGCTCACCGACGCCGGATTCGAGTCCGGGCGGGGAGATCCGGTCTGGATTGACGGGGTAGCTCGGGGCGCCACGCCCCTCACCGTCGCGCTCAAGCCGGGGGCGCACAGCGCGCGCGTGGTGCGGCGCCGCTTTCCGGCGCAGGTCACCGTGGTGGACGTGAAGGCCGGCGGGGACCACTACGTGATCGCCGAGTTCGGCGCGCGCTCCGAGCAGCCGCTCCTGTTCACGCCTCCGGCGTCCATCTCGATTTCGAATCCGCTCCCCGTCACCATCACGCTTCCCGAGGGGGAATGGGATCCATCCGTCACGGTATGGCTCTACGCCGCCGCGCCGGAGGGCTCGTTCCAGGCGCGGCACATGACCCAGCTGGACGGAGGAGACCGCGTCTACGCGACGCTGGTTCCCGTCGAGGTGCTGCAGAACCGCGCGAACAAGGTGCGCGTGTACTTCAAGGCGGCGGCCGTCGACGGCCGCGAGTTCTACTCCGAGATCGCCACGATTCCGGTTCGCCCGTAGGCGCACCCCGCGGGCCCCCGCCGCGGCGCACCGATCACCTCCCCGTGAGCGGAGGGCCCCTGCGCCCGCCCCTCGCACCCGTCCGTCTGCCGGCGCCCGCGCTCCTGTGGGCGCTGATCGCCGCGGGGCACGCGCTCGCATGGCGATGGAGCGCGCCGGCGCGGTTCCACGCGCCGGCACTCGCCGGCTCCCTCTTGCTGGGTGCGGCGTCGCTCGCCGCGGCCTCGGCGGCGCGGAGGCGGACGCCGGGGCCCCGGCGCGCGCCCCTCGAGCGCGCGGAAGCGGCGCTTGCCGCGCTGGCGCTCCTCGCCGCGGGCGCGGCCCTGGGCGCCGAGGCGGACGCCGCCGCGCCGCCTCTTCCGGTGCATCCGCGCCCCGTCCGCGTCCGGATCGAGGGGCGCGTTCTCGACACGACCGCGCTCGAAGCGCATCCCTCGACGATCCTGTTCGAGGCGCGCCGCGTGGCGGTCGGGGAGCGGTGGGCGCCCTGCCGCGCGTCGATCGCGCTCCGATTCCGCGACGAAGCGGGCGTGCCGCGATGGGCGTTCCCCGGGATGTGCCTCGCCGTCTCCGGGGAATACCGCCCGCCGGAGGACACGCGGAATCCGGGCACCGAAGCACCGGGGCGCTGGATGGAGCGGCTCGGCGTGGCCGGAACCGTGGAGGCCGATCCGCTCGGGGTCGCGGCGTCGGCCGATCCCGTCGAGCGCGGCGCGTCGGCCACGTGGGTCTGGCGCGACCGCATCGCGCGCGCGTTCGACGCGGCGCTCTCGCCTCCGGTGGCGGCGCTGGCGCGGGGGATGATCCTGGGCGACCGCTCGATGATCGCTCCCGCCACGCGCGACGACTTCCGGAACGGCGGCACCATCCACATCCTCTCGATCTCGGGCCTCCACGTCTGCATCCTCGGCGGATTCGCCGCGCTCCTGGCGGCGGCGTTGCGGTTGACGCTCTTGCCATCGCTTTCGGTCGAGCTGGCGGCGGTGTGGGGATACACGCTCCTCGTCGGCGCCCCGGCGTCGGCGCTCCGTGCCGCAATCTTGTGGACGGCGGTGCGGGGCGGCCGCGCAGCGGGGCGCGAGGTGCGTCCATTCGCGGCCTGGGGCCTGGCCGGCCTGGGACTGCACCTGGCCGATCCCCGCACGGTCCACGATCCCGGGTTCCAGCTCTCCTTCGCCGCCGTCCTCGGCCTTCTCGCGGCCGGAGGGCTGGGCGGCGACCGCGAAGACGCCGGGCCGGTGCTGCTTCGGCGCGCGAAGCGGGTGCTCCGCGGCGCGGGAGCGATCGCGCTCCAGAGCGCGGGAGCGACCAGCGGGACCGCGGGGATCGCGGCGCGGCTCTTCGGCGCGCTCCCGGCCGCGTCGTTTTTCCTGAACATCGCTGTGGTGCCCCTGTGCGGCCTCTTCATGGCCGAGGCGTTCCTGTTCCTGGCCGCCGACCATCTCCCGGTCCCGTTCCTTCGCGGGGGAGCCTCGGGCGCGCTGGACGCATCCGGGCTCCTGCTCCTGGCCGTGAACGCGTGGGGCGCGGGCGCCGTCGCCCCGTGGCCCATCCGGCGCGTGCCCGGCGCCGGGGCGCTCGCGGCGTCGGCGGCGCTGCTCCTAGTGGGCGCCGCGTTGCGCGAGAGCGCGCGCACCGAGCCGCCGCGCCCCGCGCGCCGCATGCGGCGCGCCGCTCTCGCCGCCGCGCTGGCCGCGGGCGTCATCCCTCTCGCGCCGTGGGGCGCCGCGCGTCACGATGCGGGCCATGGCCCGGCGCGCCCGGCGTGCGTGATCGCGATCGACGTGGGACAGGGGGACGCGCTCCTCGCCCGCGCCCGAGACGGCACGGCCCTGCTCGTGGACGCGGGGCCGGCCGACGAGGAGCGCGACCAGGGGCGGCTCGCGGTGGAGCCGCTCCTCCGGGCGGAAGGATTGACGCGCGTGGGCACGGCGCTTCTCTCCCACGCCCATCGGGATCACTTCGGCGGCCTCGGCTGGCTGGCGCGCCGCGGGTGGATCGCGGCGCTCCTCGAGAACGGAAGCGACGCGGGCGGTGCGTGGCATCGCGCGCTGGACCGGGATCTGGCGCATGGGGGAGCCCGTCGCGTCGTGGTGGCGCGCGACACCACGCTGGGCGGCGGGGCCCCGCTCTCCGTCTTCGCCCCGCCGGCCGACTCCCTGGTGCGCGCCCGCGGGAACGCCGTCGAGAACAACCGCTCTCTCGTCGCCACGCTCACCCTGGGGAGCGCGCGCGTCTACCTTCCGGGGGACGCGGAGGACGAAGCGGAGCGCGCGTCGCTACCCCGCGTGAAGCCGGTCGAGATCTTGAAAGCGCCACATCACGGTAGCCGCACCTCGAGCACGGCGCCATGGGTGGAAGCGCTCCGTCCCCGGATCGTGCTCGTCTCGTGCGGCGAGAAGAACCGATTCGGCCATCCCGGCCGCGCGACGATGGGGCGCTACCGGCTGGCGGGGGCCAGCGTCTGGCGCACCGACCGGGAGGGCGCGATCCGCGTCACGCCGATCCAAGGCGGCGCGTGGGTCTCGACCCGGGCGCATCCGCGTCCCGAGTGGATCCCGTACACGCCATAACTCCTTCGGCGCGGTCCTCTTGAGCGGACGGGCCGGGTGTGGTAAAAGTCATCGATGAAACCGCTGCGACTCCTCCTTCTCGCCTCCGGCCGGGGGAGCCATGCCGTAAACTTGATCCAGGCGACCCGCGATGGGCGGATCGCGGGCAGCGTGGTCCGGCTGATCTCCGATCGCCCGGGGGCCGGCGCGCTCCAGGCGGCGTCGGCGCTCGGGGTCCCGGTCTCGGTGCTGGACGGGGCGGGGCACGCCGGACGGCTCTTGCCCGAAGCCGAGGAGCGCTTGCTCGGGATGATTGCCGCGGACCGTCCCGACCTGATCGCGCTGTGCGGTTTCATGCGCCTCTTGAGCGCTTCGTTTCTCGAGCGCGCCGCGGTTCCGGTTTTGAACGTGCATCCGTCGCTCCTTCCGGAGTTTCCGGGGCTGGACGCGCAGCGCCGCGCGGTGGACGCGGGCGCCGCCGTGACGGGGGCGACCGTGCACTACGTGGACGCGGGAATGGATTCCGGCCCGATCGTGGCCCAGGCGAAGCTGGCGATCCGTTCCGGGGAGACCCCCGAGGAGCTGGCGGAACGTCTCCTCCCGCTCGAACATCGGCTCTACGTCGAGGCGATCCAATGCATCCAAAGGGAGAATTCATGAGAGCAACCGAACGCGTGCTCCGGGACGTGGTCCTCCCGGGCCGGGCCCCGGACTATAGCGGGAAGGTCCGCGACCTCTATACGGTCGGCGACCGCCTCCTGCTCGTCGCCACCGACCGCGTCTCCGCGTACGACGTGATCCTGGGCGAGGGGATCCCGGGCAAGGGGCGCATGCTCACCCAGGTCTCGCGCTTCTGGTTCGAGACGCTCCGCTCCATCGTCCCGAACCACTATGTCACGACGGACGTCGCGCGCTTTCCCAAGCCGTTCTCCGAGCACGCGGCGCTCCTCGAGGGGCGGTCGATGCTGTGCCTGAAGGCCAAGCGGTGGGACGTGGAATGCGTGGTGCGCGGCTATCTCGCGGGTTCCGGGTGGAAGGAGTACCAGCAGTCGGGCATGGTCTGCGGGGTCAAGCTCCCGCCGGGCCTCAAGCTCTCGTCGCGACTCCCCGACCCGATCTTCACCCCCGCGACCAAGGCCGAGGAGGGACACGACGAGAACATCACGTTCGACCGCATGGCCGCGATCGTCGGGGGCGACACCGCCGAGCGGTTGCGCGCGGTCAGCCTCGCGATCTACGAGGCGGCCGCCGCCCACGCGGCCGGACGGGGCCTGATCCTGGCCGATACCAAGTTCGAGTTCGGTGAGCACGACGGGGACGTGCTCTGGATCGACGAAGCGCTGTCGCCCGACTCGTCGCGCTACTGGGCGATCGCGGGCTACCACGAGGGAGTGGCGCAGGACTCCTTCGACAAGCAGGTGATCCGCGACTATCTCGATTCGGTCCGCTGGGACCGGAACCCGCCGCCGCCCCGGCTCCCGGACGAGATCGTGGAGAAGGCGGGCCGGCGCTACGAGGAAGCCCTCACGATGATCACGGGGGGAGCCGGGCCACGGTGACCTCGTACCGGCCGGCGCGGTGAGCTCCATTCGGGTTTCCCGCGCGCTCGTCTCCGTCTCCGACAAGACCGGCCTTCTCGATCTCGCGCACGGGCTCGCGCGCCACGGCGTCAAGATCGTCTCCACCGGCGGCACCGCCACCACGCTCCGCGACGCGGGGTTTAGCGTGCGCGACGTCTCGGAGCTGACCGGCTTTCCCGAGCTGTTCGACGGCCGCGTGAAGACCCTCCATCCCGCGGTGCACGGCGGGATCCTCTACCGCCGGGGCCACGCCGAGGACGAGGAGGAGCGGCACCGCCATGGGATCGTCTCCATCGACCTGGTGGTCGTGAACCTGTATCCGTTCGAGGCCACCGTCGCGCACGCCGGCGTGGACGATGCGGAGGCGATCGAGCAAATCGACGTCGGTGGCCCCGCCTTGATCCGCGCCGCGGCGAAGAACCACCGGCACGTGGTCGTGGTCGTCGAGCCCGCGCAGTACGCCGCCCTGCTCGACGCGCTGGACCGAAACGGCGGAGCGGTCCCGGCGGCGCTGGCTCGCGAGTTCGCGCGGCGCGGCTTCGAGCGCACCGCCGCGTACGACGAGGCGATCGCGGGCTACCTGGACGCCGCGGGGGAGCCGTCACCGGGGACGGAGCTTCGCACCGCGTCGGGCGTGCCCGGGTTCACGGCGGTGGCCGGCTCCGGCGCGGCCGGGGCGGGAGGCGGCGCGCTTCCCGAGCGCTGGGCGAACGCGTATCGCAAGCGGCAGACGCTTCGCTACGGGGAAAACCCGGGCCAGGAGGGCGCGCTCTACGCTCCGGAAGCGGGGGGCGCGGTCGAGACCCTGGCGCAGGTGCGGGGAAAGACGCTCTCGTACAACAATCTCCTCGACGTCGAGGCGGCCATCTCGCTCCTCCGCGAATTCGAGAGTCCCGCCGCGGTCGTCGTGAAACACCGGAACCCCTCGGGCGCGGCGCTGGCCGCGCGGACGGCCGACGCGATCGCGGCGGCGCGGGACGGCGACTCCCTCTCGGCCTTCGGCGGCATCCTTGGCTTGAACCGCCCGCTCGACGCGGCGGCGCTCGAGGCGGTGGGTTCCTTTTTCTACGAAGTCGTGGCGGCACCGGGGATCCATGTGGAGGAATCCAAACTGGCCGGGCTCCGGAAGAACCTCGTCGTGCTGGACCTCGCCGGTCTTCTGCTGGAGCCGGCGGCGTCCGTCCAGGTTCGCGGCCTCCTGGACGGCCTCCTGGCCGAGACGACGCCGGGTCCGCCGAGCTTCGACCAGTGGAAGACCGTGTCGAAGCGGCGGCCAACCGAAGGCGAGCTGCGCGATCTCCGCTTCGCCTGGCGCGTGGCCCGACACGTCGTCTCCAACGCGATCGTGATCGCGCGGGGGGAGCGGACGCTGGGAATCGGAGCGGGACAGTCCTCGCGCGTCGACGCGGTGCGGGTGGCGCTCTGGAAGGCCGAACGCTCCGGTCACGACGTGCGCGGGGCGGTGCTCTGCTCCGACGCCTTCTTTCCGTTTCCCGACTCGGTCCAGATGGCCGCGGCCGCCGGTATCGCCGCCATCGCCCACCCCGGCGGTTCGGTGCGCGACGGCGAGACGGTCGCGGCCGCCGACACCGCCGGGCTCGCGCTCCTCCAGACCGGAGAGAGGTGTTTCCTGCATTGACCCATGAACGGCTCGTCATCCTCGACTTCGGATCGCAGTTCACGCAGCTGATCGCGCGGCGCGCCCGGGAGATGGGCGTGTTCGCGGAAATCCACGGCCCGCACATCCCCCCCGAGGAATTGCGCCGGCTCTCGCCGAAGGGGATCGTCCTCTCGGGCGGACCGGCGAGCGTGCTCGAGCCCGGCGCTCCGCAAATCCCGAAGGGCGCGCTCGACCTGGGCGTTCCCGTGCTCGGCGTCTGCTACGGCATGCAGCTCCTCGCGCGCGACCTGGGCGGCGACGTGCGCCCCAGCGCGCGGCGGGAGTACGGCATGGCCACCCTCGAGATCGAGAAGGAGGCGGTGCTCCTCGCGGGCGTGCCGCACGAGAGCCGCGTGTGGGCCAGCCACGGAGACACCGTCGCGCGCCTCCCGAGCGGGTTCGAGCGACTTGCGAGCACGGAGACGGTAGTGGAAGCGGCGGCGCAGGATGCGGCGCGCGGCCTCTACCTCGTCCAGTTCCACCCCGAAGTCGCCCACACGGCCCACGGCAGGAAGATCCTCCACAATTTCCTCTTCGAGATCTGCGGCTTTCGCGGCGACTGGACGATGGGGAAGGTGCTGGAGGAGCAGATCGCGAAGATCCGCTCCCAGGTCGGCGCCGGGCGCGTGATCTGCGCGCTCTCGGGCGGGGTCGACTCCTCGGTCGTGGCCGCGCTGCTCCACCGGGCCATCCCGGGTCAATCGCGCGCGGTCTTCGTGGACCACGGCCTCTTGCGCCTCCGCGAGGCGGAGGAGGTGGTCCGGTCGATGCGCGACGTGATCGGGGAGGATCTGGTCCCCGTGGACGCCCGGGCCCAGTTCCTGGGGGGCCTTCAGGGCGTCGCGGACCCCGAGGAGAAGCGAAAAATCATCGGGCGCATCTTTATCGAGACGTTCGAAGAAATGGCTTCGCGCCTGGGCGGAGCGGACTTTCTGGCCCAGGGAACCCTATATCCGGACGTGATCGAGAGCACCTCCACCCGGGGGCCCTCGGCCAAGATCAAGTCCCACCACAATGTGGGAGGGCTCCCCGAACACATGAAAATGGAACTGGTGGAGCCCCTTCGGGAGTTATTCAAGGACGAGGTTCGGGAGCTGGGGACGCTCTTGGGGCTCCCGAAGCCCATTCTCGGCCGCCACCCCTTCCCGGGGCCCGGCCTGGCGGTCCGGATTCTCGGGCCGGTGACGCCGGAAGCGGTGGAGACGCTGGCCGAAGCGGACGATATCTTCATTCACGAGCTCAGGAAGTCGGGAGAATACGACAAGGTCTGGCAGGCCTTCGCCGTGCTCCTCCCGGTCCGGACCGTCGGCGTCATGGGGGACGGACGTACCTACGATCAAGTGGTGGCGCTCCGCGCCGTCACGTCCAGCGACGGCATGACCGCCGACTGGGCGCGGCTTCCCGAGGCGCTGCTCGCGCGCGTCTCTTCGCGGATCGTGAACGAGGTGAAGGGCGTGAATCGCGTCGTCTACGACATCAGCACCAAACCCCCGGCCACGATCGAGTGGGAATGACCCGGCGGACCAGGAAGGAGTCGTCAGTGAGATCGAGGCACATCGGACGGTGGCGAGGGAGGGTCGGGGCGGCATTGGCCTGCATCGCGACGCTCGCGGTGGGCGCGGCTCCCGCGCGCGCCGTCAGCGTGTCGCCGCGGGTGCTGGAAGCGGCGCGGAACTCTCCCGCGGACGCGGCGGCGCTCCAGGAGCGCCTGGGCCGCTACGAGGCCTCGAAGTCTCAGGGCGTGGACCGCCACTTCCCGCAATTCGCGCTCGACATGGCCAAGTATCCGCGCGGCGGCGTCGCGCACCGGAACATCCTCGTGGTCCTGGCACAGTTCCCGGGCGACGCGGTCTCTCCCGCTCACGCGCCGTCGGCCAAGAGCACTCCCTTCTACTACTACCGGCTCCTGTTCAGCGACGATCCGAACGATGGGATCATCAGCCTCCGCGAGTACTACAAGATCAACTCGCACGGGCGGCTCATCGTCTCCGGCAGCGTCACCTCCAAGTGGCTCATGATGCCGCACTCCTACCGCTATTACGCGAACGGGCAATCAGGGCTGGATTTCCAAGGCTATCCCCAGAGCAGCCAGAGGTTGGCCGAAGACGCGATGGCCGCGGCCTATCCGGAATTCGGCGGGAAGCTGGGCGCCTTCGACAACGACGGGCCCGACGGGGTCGCGAGCAGCGGCGACGACGACGGCTACATCGACGCGGTGCTCGTGATCCATCCCGGACGGGGCGCCGAGATCATCCCCGGCAGCGATCCCGAGGATCCGAACTGGGCGCTCTGGTCCCACGAGGCCGGGATCACCCAGTTCACAGGCTGCAACGGCCTGGCGAGCGGCCCCGACTGCGTCCCGGGATTTCAGCTCGGAAGCGTGAAGGGCTTTCTCTACGTCATGCTGGGCGAGTACAACGACTACCCGGGGGACAACTCGGTCGGCACCTACTGCCACGAGTTCGGTCACACGCTGGGCCTGGTGGACCTCTACGACCCGGCGGCCGCGGGACTCGGTTTCTTCTCGCTCATGGCGCTGGGGAACTACCTCCCGTACACGCCTGGGACGGTGCTGGGGTCGCACCCCGGCGCGCTGGACGCGTGGTCGCGCCAGTACCTGGGCTTCGATCCACCGAACGTCGCCACCTCCCCCGGCCACTACAAGCTGCCGCCGGTCACGGAAGGGGGCGGCTCGGTCAAGGTCTGGACCAACGGCGAGCCGGGCACGGAGTACTTCCTGGTCGAGAACCGGAAGCAGACCGGACCCGACCAGTTCCTGCCGGGAGATGGACTGGTCGTGTATCACGTGGACGACCGACAGAACGACAACCTCTCGGGCCCCTATCGGGTCTCCCTGCTCCAGGCCGACGGCTTGAACCAGCTGGCGTCTCCGAGCGGGAACTTCGGCGACGACGGCGACCCGTTCCCGGGCTCGACGGGGAATCGAAGCCTCACCGCCGCCACCTCGCCGAACACGCGCAGCCTGACCGGAGCGGACACCGGGATCCTCATCACGAACATCCTCGCCGGATCGGGCGACAACGCCGACACGGCCTCCTTCGATCTCGCGATCTCCAACAAGGCGGCGCTCCGCGTCGCCCACGTCGCGATCACCGACGGGGGCGGCGACGGCTATCCGGACGCGGGGGAGACGGTGAGCCTCACGGTCACGCTCCGGAACGCGGGGCTCGCGTCGGGGCCGGTCAACCTCACCCTGACCACGGTGGACCCGGTGGCGACCGTGACCAACGGAGCGAGCAGCACGGCTCCGATCGCGGGGGGCGCGACGGGCACCACCACGTCGCCCTTCACGGTCGCCATCGGGACGCCCGCGACCTTGCCGCACGATATCGCTCTCACGCTGGGATGGAACGACGGCTCGGCGTCGGGCACCCAGCCCATCCTCATCACGGTCGGCATGGGCTCGGGCCTGGCCGAGGACTTCGAGTCCGGCGGGCAGGGCTGGTCCCACGCGGCCGTGGATCCCTCGGTGAGCACCGCGGACGAATGGCACCTGAGCGCATCCCGGTTCCACGGTGGTGCGACCAGCATGAAGATCGGGAGCGCGAACCCGCTCGGGACCGGCACGAACGAAGATCAGACGTACACCGCCGACGAGGACGCGGCGCTGGTCTCTCCAGCCTTCGATCTGCCCGCCAATTCCGAGCTGGTCTTCTGGTCGTACGTGGACGCGGAGACGAACGGCGGCACCGGGGCATGGGACGGTGCGCGTGTGGAGATCTCGATGAACGGCGGGGAATGGGCCCCGGTGGCGGTGGACGGGGGTTACGGCTACATCATGGAGTTCAATTCGAGCGCCTCCCTGCGCGGAGCCGACGTCCTGTCGGGGTCGCCAAAGAGATGGCGGCGGCTGGTCGCGGACCTCACGCCCTACTCGGGCTTCGCGCGCCTCCGTTTCCGGTTCGCCAGCGATCAGGCGAACGACCCGCGCGACGGATTGGGCGCGCAGCTCCGGGCGTACGAGGGGTGGTACGTGGACGACCTCCTGGTGCAGTCGCGCACCGGCGGCGGTCCCGTTCCGCGCCGCATCTCCTTCCGGGCCGGCCCGACTCCGTATCGCCTGAACGGCCCGTCGTCGGGCTCGGTCCAGTTCCGCTTCAGCGCGGCCGACGGCCTGCCCCGGCCCGGCCAGTTTCCGGAGATCCGGATCTACGACGTGCGGGGCCGCCAGGTCGGACGCACGATCGCTTCCGCGAATCCGCTCGCGCCCTCCGAATTCGTGGCCACGTGGAATCCCCAGAGCGAGGGAGGCGTCAAGCTCGGCTCGGGAATCTACTTTGCCCGGGTCGACTTCGCGGGCCGGACCGAAGGCACGCGGCTCGTACTCGTGCGGTAACCGATGACGCGCCCGGTCCCCATCCGAGCGGGCGCCATCCGAGCCGGCGTCATCCGAGCCGGCGTCATCGCATGCGTCCTGGTCGCGGGCGCGCCCGCCCGCGCTTCGGCGGCCGTCGGGGATTCGCTGCGCGCCGCCGCGCGCCGCGCGCACGAGACCGGGCGCTCTCGGGCGAGACAGCCGGGGTGGGCGGCGCTCCGCGCCAAGTGGCTCGTCGCCCGCACGGAGCGCCGCGCCGCCCGCTGGACGGGCTCGCTCGACCAGATCGTGGCGGCCCAGCGCGCCGAGGCCGCGATGGAATCGCTCTACCTGGATGCGCTGGCCGCCGCGGCGCCCGAGCCGCGCGCGGGGCTGGAGCTGTGGCGGGCGGCGGCGCTGGACGCCTTGGAGGACGGCCGCACCGCGGTGGGCGAGCGGATCCTGGCCGGGCCCCTGCGGAGCGATCCGGAGCTGTTGGCGCTCCGCGCGCGGGCGGCGCTCTCGCGCGGCGATCTCGACTCGGGACTCGCCCTCCTCGCGTGGCCCCGTGACCGTAGGGGCGGCCCGCATCTCCCCCTCAACCATCCCGCGCTCTTCGTGGCAGCGGCCCTGGCCGACTCGGCGGGGCGGAGCTCCGCCGCGCGCGCGGCCTACTGGACGATCCTCGAATCCGACCCCTCGGCGGCGGCCCGCCGCACGGCGCGGCTCCGGCTGGCGGGAGGTCTCCTTGGAGACGGCGAGCCGCGGCTGGCGCTCGCGGTGATCGCGCCCGAAGAGGACGCGAGCGTCGAGGCCGCGCTCCTCGCCGCTTCCGCGCGCGGGGCGATCGGCGACAGCGCCTCCGCGGCTTCCCGGCTCGCCTCGTTCGCGTCCACCCGCGGGCTCCCGACGGCCGACCGCTACGCCGCGGCGATGCGGGCGGCCGCGTGGACCCGGGGAAGGCTCGCCGACTCGCTGGACGAGCGCGTCTGGATGGGACTGCTCCGTACCCTCGACTACGTGGGCGAGGCTCCGACCGCGCTGGCCCTGATCCAGGCCCGCCGCGTTCCGCCTCCCGACTCGGCGGCCGCGCTCGATCGCGCCGACGCACAGGCGACCCTCCTCGCGCGGGCTCGGCGGCACGACGCCGCGGCGACTGCGTTCGCGCGTCTCCTGGCGCGGCGCGACCGTCCGGCCGCCGACCGCGCCAAGTGGGCCCTGGGGCTGGCGCGCGCGCGGCGCAGCGTGGGCGCGTTCGCCGCGGGCGACAGCGCGTTCGTGCTCGCGGCGACGCTCGACAGCGCCGGCACTTCGGGAGAGAGCGCGGCCTGGGAGCGCGCGCGCGAGTGGGAGAATCGGCGCTCGGGGCGGGAAGCCGCGCCGATCTTCGCGTGGGCCGTGCCGCGCATCCGCTCGGCCCCGCTCGCCGAGGCCGCGCGGCTCCACGAGGCGGTGAACTGGCTCCGCGCCGGGGCGGTGGACACAGCGCGCGTCGCGCTGGAGCGGATGGGCCCCGCGTCCTCCATGGGCCGCTTCTGGGTCGGGCGCCTGGCCCTGCTCCGCGGCGACAGCGCCTCGGCGCGCGCCGCCTTCGCCGACGCGTGGCGCTTGGGACCCTGGTCGTACGAGGGGCTCCGCGCCGCGGAGGAGCTGCGAGCCGAGGGACGCTGGCGCGCCGATTCGATCCCGTTCCGGGTTCCAGCCCCGTCGCGCCGCGTGCTCGCCGCGGATCTCGGCGGCGACGCACCGCTGCGCGCCCGCCTGTGGAATACGCTCGGCTACGTCTCGCTCGCGCGCGAGACGCTGCAAGATTGCGCGCGCGTGGAGAGCGGCGGCGGCGGGATCGGGCCGTGCGCCGCGGCGCTCGAAGAGCTGGGCTTTTTCCGCGTGGCCGCGGCCCCGGGAGAGACCGCGGATCTCCGCGCCGAATACCCGCCCGCGTACCCGCTCGAGGTATTTGCCTCGGCCGCTGCCGAATCGCTCGATCCCGGGATCATCTGGTCGATCATGCGCCAGGAGAGCGGCTACGCGCGCCAGGTCCGCTCGCGGGCGGGGGCGATGGGGCTGTTGCAGCTCTTGCCCAAGACGGCGGCGAGGGTGGCCAGGCGGCCCGTGTCCGAGGAGTCGCTCCTGGTGGCGCCGGTGAACGTCGCCCTGGGAGCGCGCTATCTCGCCGATCTCGACCGCGAAATGGGAGACCCGCGCGCGACGTTCGGGGCATACAATGCCGGCGAGGACGTGGTCCGGCGATGGGTCGCGGAGCAGGGCCCGGTCGACGACCGATGGGTGGAGATGATCCCGTACCGCGAGACCCGCGACTACGTGAAGCAAGTCTACGCCACGTGGCGCCGCTACGAGGCGCTGTACGGCACCAAGACTCCCTAGGGAGGGCCGGGACTGAGTGCTCCTCCAATCGGAGCTGAAGCGGAAGGCCATCCACCTCGCGTCCTTCTCGATCCCGCTCGGCTACTACCTGACCCCCGATTCCTGGCAGCGCGATTGGGAGCGCGCGCTCCTCGCGGCGGTGATCCTCTCCCTGGCCGTCGAAGTCTTCCGCCTGAACCACCCCCGCACGCGCAACATGTTCCGGCACTTCTTCGGCGAGCTGTTGCGGAACCACGAAGAGGTCTCGCTTTTGGGGTCGACCTATCTCCTGATCTCCTGCCTCCTGACGATCCACCTCTTTCCGAAGCCGATCGCGGCGCTCGCGCTGTCGTTCCTGATCGTGGGGGACACGGTGGCCGCCATCTTCGGAAAGTGGTTGGGGCGGACGCGCATCTTCGACAAGACGCTGGAGGGGAGCCTCGCCTGCCTCGCCGTCTGCTTCGGGCTGGCCCAGCTGGTCCCGGGGATCCCATTCCACGTCGCGCTGATCGGCGCCGTAACCGCGACCGTTTTCGAGCTCCTACCGATCCCGCTCGACGACAATTTCCGCATCCCGCTTTCCGCCGGCTTCGCCATGGAGTTCTTCCTCCGCTGACGGCCGGCGGCATCTCCGGGGCGCCTCCGGCATCCGAATAGGGCGCCGCGGACCAACTCCTTATTGATTAGGTATCGGCGGAGGCTCCTTGGGGCCCGGCCCCCTTGACACCCGGAGCGGAGGGTCCTATGCTCCTTCAAGAGCAGCCCCGCGGCGCGTGCATGCGAGATAGCTAAATCGTTGATATATAAATACTTGCACCATAACGAGACGAGCACGAACCCCGGTAGCGCTCCGCTCCTGGGGTTTCGCGTTATCAGCCGTCCGGCCCGACGAAAGGGACTGATTTGCTGAACCTGCTTACCCGGGTCCTCGGAACCAAGCACGAGCGCGACGCCAAGCGCATGTGGCCGACCGTGACCCAGATCAATGCCGAGTTCGAGAAGCTTCGAGCCCTGGACGACGAGGCCTTGCGGGCCAAGACCGCCGAGTTCCGTGCCCGGCTCCAGGAAGGGGAAACGCTCGACGATCTCCTCCCCGAGGCCTACGCGGTGGTCAAGGACACGTGCCGCCGCCTCGTGGGATCGACGTGGCAGGTGGTCGGGATCCCGGTCACGTGGGACATGGTTCCCTTCGACGTGCAGCTCCTCGGGGCGATCGCGCTCCACGAGGGGAAGATCGCCGAGATGGCCACCGGCGAGGGGAAGACCCTGGTGGCGACGCTTCCGATCTATCTGAACGCCCTCACCGGGCGCGGCGTCCACCTGGTCACGGTCAACGACTACCTCGCCCGCCGCGACAGCGAGTGGATGGGGAAGGTCTTCGAGTTCCACGGCCTCACCGTAGGCTGCATCCAGAACAACATGGACTTCGCGCAGCGCCGCGAGGCCTATTCGCGCGACATCACCTACGGCACGAACAACGAGTTCGGCTTCGACTACCTCCGCGACAACATGGCCCGGCACAAGGACCATCGCGTCCAGCGCGGCCACAACTACGCGATCGTGGACGAGGTCGATTCGGTGCTCATCGACGAGGCCCGCACGCCGCTGATCATCTCGGGCCCGGTCGAGCACTCGCTGCAGAAGTACGACGAGATGAAGCCGGACGTGGAGCGGGTGGTCCGCCAGCAGACCCTGGTCGTCGCGAGCATCCTGGCCGAGGCCGAGGAGCTGCTCAAGGACCCGGCGCGGGAATACGAGGCGGGCCTGAAGCTTCTACAAGTCAAGCGCGGGGCGCCCAAGAACAAGCGCTTCCTGAAGCTGGTCGCGGAGCAGCCGGGCCTGAAGCGGCTCTTCCAGAAGGTCGAGCTGGACTACATCCGCGACAAGCGGCTGGGCGAGGTGGACGAGGATCTCTTCTACGCGATCGACGAGCGGAGCCACTCGGTCGACCTCTCCGAAAAGGGCCGCGATGTCGCGAGCCAGAGGGACAAGCACCTCTTCCTCCTGCCGGACCTCTCGGTCGAGATCGGCGCGCTGGACGACGACGAATCGATTCCCCCCGCGGAGAAGGTGGCGCGGAAGCGGGCCCTGGAGCGGACGCACGGGGAGCGGAGCGAGCGGGTGCACAACGTGCTCCAGCTCCTGAAGGCGTACTCGCTCTACGAGAAGGACGTGGAGTACGTCGTCCAGGACGGGAAGATCGTCATCGTGGACGAGTTCACCGGCCGCCTCATGCCTGGCCGGCGCTACTCTGACGGGCTGCACCAGGCGATCGAGGCCAAGGAGGCGGTGAAGGTGGAGGGGGAGACCCAGACCCTGGCCACCATCACCATCCAGAATTACTTCCGGCTGTACGAGAAGCTCGCCGGCATGACGGGAACCGCGGAGACGGAGGCGCAGGAGTTCTGGCACACCTACAAGCGCGATGTGGTGGTGATTCCCACGAACCGTCCGGTGCGCCGCGTCGACTCCAACGACTTCATTTTCAAGACGCGCCGCGAGAAGGTGAACGCGGTGGTGGACGAGATCGCGGAGCTGCACGCGATGGGCGCCCCGGTCCTGGTCGGCACGATCAGCGTGGAGTCGTCGGAGACGCTGAGCCGGCTTCTGAAGCGGAAGGGAGTCCCGCACAACGTCCTGAACGCGAAATTCCACCAGCAGGAAGCCGAGATCGTCGCGGGCGCCGGACGGCGCGGGGCGGTGACGATCGCGACGAACATGGCCGGCCGCGGCACCGACATCAAGCTGGAGAAGGGGGTGATCCGCTGCGACCGGGGCTGCTTCACCGGCGAGAAGCCCGAGCTCAGGAACGGCGTGTGGCGCGACTTCGCCAAGTGCAAGGAAGAGATCACCTGCGGGCTCCACATCATCGGCACCGAACGCCACGAGAGCCGCCGGATCGACCGGCAGCTGCGCGGACGGAGCGGCCGCCAGGGCGATCCGGGGTACTCCCGCTTCTACCTCTCGCTCGAGGACGACCTGATGCGGCTCTTCGGCTCCGACCGGATCGCCGGGATCATGGAGCGGCTGGGCGTCCAGGAGGGGGAGGTGATCGAGCACGGCATGGTCACCGCCGCGATCGGGCGGGCGCAGACCCGGGTGGAGGCGCACAACTTCGACATCCGGAAGCACCTGCTCGAATACGACGACGTGATGAACCGCCAGCGCACGGTGATCTATGCGCAGCGGCTCCGGGCCCTGGAAGAGGACGATCTCAAGGGAACCATCCTCGAGATGATCGAGGAGCTGGTGGAGGAGCGCGTGACGACCTACCTGGTCGGGGAGCGGTACACCGACGAGGACGTGAAGCGGCTGTACAACGATCTGAGCCAGCTCCTGCTCCAGCCGCTCCCTCCGCCGGAGGTCGCGGAGGGGGAGCGCGCGCCGGATCGCGAGCTGATCGCCGACGAGCTGCGCGGGAAATTCCTGAAGGCCTACGAGGAGAAGGAGGCGGACCTCACCCCCGAGGCGACGCGCGAGCTGGAGCGGATGGTCTATCTTCACGTGATCGACGAGCACTGGATGGACCATCTGCGCGAGATGGACCATCTGCGCGAGGGGATCGGGCTTCGCGCCTACGGCCAGCGCGATCCGCTCATCGAGTACAAGCGAGAGGCGTTCGACATGTTCGACGAGCTGACCCGCTCCATCCGGGAGGAAACGGTCCGGATGCTGTATCGCGCGTCGCTCATGCCGCCGCCCAACGCGCCGCCGCCGCGCGGGACGCCGATGCGCCCGCCGCTCGAGATGGCCGGCGTGGGCCCGGGCGGCTCGGAGTCGCGCGGTCCCGGCCCGGCCGGACCGCCGCGATCGGCGAGGCAGCGCGAGTCGCACGCCGGCGTCACGGCGCTGGGAACGCCCGCGGCGCAGGACCCCGCTCTCGAGCGGCGCGCCCCCACGGCGACGCAGGATCCCAAGATCGGTCGGAACGACCCCTGCCCTTGCGGCAGCGGCAAGAAATACAAGAAGTGCCACGGTGCCTAGGTGAGGAGGAAATCCATGGATGACAGCGTCCGCGAGATGATGGTTCTCATCGTCGAGCAGCTGAAGTCGTACGTTGACGGCGACGAGGATGCGCTCCTCGAGCTCACGCAGGTGCTCGATTCCGGGCGCTACGACGCCGAGATCGTGAACCAGGCGTTCGAGATGATTTTCCGCGCCCTCGAGCCCTTCGCCCGGGAGGACTGGAGCGACGAGGTGGTGGCGACGCGCAAGAGCGTCCGCGTGCCGACCGGCTCGGAGCGAGCGCTCCTCCCGGGCGCCGCCTACAAGTATCTGTTCGGGCTGGTGGGCTCGGGCAAGGTCACGCCCGAGCAGTTCGAGGAGATCATGGACCGCGCCCGCGAGGAGGGCCCCGCGCTCGATACCCAGGCCAAGGCTGAGGAGCTGGCCACGTCGGTCCTGATCCGCTGGTTCGACGACGAGCACGGCGTCGATACCGATCCCACCTATCCCGCACAGATCCATTGAGGTCGTTCGATTGAGCCCAGCCAAGAAAAAGAACGCGAAGGCGCCCGCCGCAGCCAAGGCGCCCGCCGCCGCGAAGGCGCCTGCCGCAGCCAAGGCGCCGCGCGCCGCGAAGGCCAAGAAGGTGCCCGTCGGCACCGTGGCCAAGAAGGCGCCCGCCGCCGCCGTGGCCGCCGCTGCCGGGAAACCGCCGCGGCCCCGTCCGGCGCGTGCCGCTGGAGGTCGAAATCTGGTGATCGTCGAGTCCCCCGCGAAGGCGCGCACCATCGCGAAGTACCTGGGGCCCGGCTACGAGGTCAAAGCTTCGAACGGGCACGTGCGCGATCTCCCCAAATCGAAGCTCGGCGTGGACGTGGAGCACGGCTTCGTCCCCTCGTACGTCCTGATCAAGGGGAAGGGGAAGATCATCAAGGATCTGAAGACGAGCGCGAAGACGGCGGCCACGATCTACCTGGCCCCCGATCCGGACCGCGAGGGGGAGGCGATCGCCTGGCACCTGGCGGAGACGCTGGTGGACGGGTCGGACCGGGGCCGGATCCGGCGGCTCGCCTTCTACGAGATCACGAAACGGGGGATCGAGGAGGCGCTCGAGCACCCGCGCGGGATCGACATGCCGAAGGTGGAGGCGCAGCAGGCGCGCCGCATCCTGGATCGCCTGGTCGGCTACCAGGTGAGCCCGTTCCTCTGGAAAACGGTCCGCTACGGACTCTCGGCGGGGCGGGTGCAGTCGGTGGCGCTGCGGCTGATCTGCGAGCGCGAGGACGAGATCAAGGCCTTCGTGCCCCGCGAGTACTGGACGCTGGACGCGGACCTCGAGACCCCGAAGGGGGAAACGTTCCGCGCGAGGGTCCAGAAGAAGAACGGCGAGAAGTTCGCGGTCGCCGCCGAGACCGAAGCGAAGGCCGACGCCGCCGCGCTCGCGCGCGAGTCGTTCTCCGTGTCGGGGGTCCGCACGCAGGAGAAGAAGCGGAACCCGCTCCCTCCCTTCATCACGAGCACGCTCCAGCAGGAGGCCTTCCGCAGGCACCGCTACAGCGCCCAGCGCACGATGGTGATCGCGCAGCAGCTGTACGAGGGGATCGACCTGGGAGCCGAGGGTTCGACCGGTCTCATCACCTACATGCGAACGGATTCGACGCGCGTTTCGTCCGACGCCCTCACCGAGGTGCGCGGGTTCATCCAGAGCCAGTACGGCGGCGAATACCTGCCGCCCGAGGCGCGCGTGTATCGCTCGCGCGAGACGTCGCAGGACGCGCACGAGGCGGTCCGCCCGACGTCGGTCGCGCGGACACCGGTCCAGATGAAGCGCCACCTGGACGCGGACCAGGCCAAGCTGTACGAGCTGATCTGGCAGCGCTTCGTCGCTTCGCAGATGAACCCGGCGCTCGTCCTCACGACCACGGCGGACATCGCGGCCGGTCCGTATCTATTGAGGGCCTCGGGAAGCCGCGTCAAGTTCGACGGCTTCACTCGCGCCTACCAGACCGCGCTGATCGAGGAGGCCGGCCCCGAGGCCAGCCGCCTGCCCGCGCTGGCGCAGGGGGACGCGCTCAAGCTTTTGGCCACGCTCCCCGAGCAGCACTTCACCGAGCCGCCGCCCCACTATACCGAGGCGACGCTGGTGAAGACGCTGGAGGAGAAGGGGATCGGACGACCGAGCACGTACGCCACGATCGTCGGCACCATCCTGAGCCGCGACTACGTGCAGCGCGACCGGGGAAAGCTCACCCCGACCGAGCTGGGGATGACGGTCTGGAAGCTCCTCGCGACCACGTTCGCGGACGTGTTCGACGTTGAGTTCACGGCCAAGCTGGAGGAGCGGCTGGATCAGGTGGAGACGGGAAAGGACCCCTGGCTGGGCGTGGTGGAGGAGTTCTACGGCCCGTTCCGCAAGGACCTGGCCTCGGCCGAGTCGCGCCAGGAGGAAGTTCGCGCGTCCCTCGTCCAGGAAACCGAGACCCCGTGTCCCAAGTGCGGCTCCAAGATGATCAAGAAATTCGGCCGGTCGGGCCCGTTCCTCGCCTGCCCGCGCTATCCGGAATGCAAGACCACGCTTCCGGTGGACGAGGAGGGGATGCCGGCCGAGGCGCCCACGCAGCTCTGCCCGACGTGCGGCGGGGCGATGCGCGTGCGAAGCGGCCGCTTCGGCAAGTTCCTCGCGTGCTCCAACTATCCCGACTGCAAGGGAACCCGCCCGTTCACGCTCCAGATCGCGTGCCCGCAGTGCGGCGTGGGCGAGCTGGTGGAGCGCCGCACGCGCCGCGCGAAGATCTTCTACGGCTGCAGCCGGTATCCGGAGTGCACGTTCGCCATGTGGGACCGGCCGGTGAAGGAGATCTGCCCCACCTGCGCTTCGCCGATCATGGTGCAGAAGCGCAGCAAGACGAAGGGCGACTATCTCCAGTGCCCGAAGTGCAAGACGCAGGTGGACGCGGAGGCGGGGGAATCCCTGAGTGGAACGCTCGATCGCTGAGTTTCTCACGCACCTCACCGACCGGCGCTATGCCGCGCTGACGGTCCGCGCCTATCGGGAAGAGCTTCGCCGGCTCCGCGACTTCGCGGCCGGCCGCTTGAAGCGCGCACCCGCGATTCCGCGTGACCTGACCCCGGAGCTCTTGGCGGCCTATGCCGCCTCCCGCTCTCTCGAGCGGACCGCCGACCGCCGGCCCATCTCCGCGCGGACCTTAGCCCGCTCGCTCGCCGCGATCCGCTGCTATCTCCGCTACCTCGAGCGCAGGGGGCACCCTATGGGACCGATCCGCTCGGCCCTTCCCCGCGTGACCCTGCCGCAGCCGCTTCCGTCCGCGCACGCCGAGCAGGCGCTGAACGCGCTTCTCGATTCGCTGGTGGCCGCGGTGCCCGCGGACGACGCGCGCGGCCTGCGCGGCCTCGCCGCCGCGGAGCTGCTCTACGGCTCGGGCCTGCGCGTGGGGGAGCTGGCCGCCCTGGCGCGGGGCCGCGTGGACGACCGGAGCATGCTGATCCGCGTTTTCGGGAAGGGGAGCCGCGAACGGGTCGTTCCGCTGGGTAAGCGCGCGCTCGCGGCGCTCCGTCGATTCTGGGCCGCCTCGGGCGGCGAGCCGAGGGCGGGGGACCCGCTCCTCCGGGGGCGGAGCGGCGCCGTGAGCGCCCGGACCTTGGAGCGCGACATCGAGGTCTTGCTCGCGCGCCTGGGGCCGAGCGCGGCGACGCACCCACACGCGCTCCGCCACTCGTTCGCGACGCACCTCCTCGACCGCGGCGCGGACCTGCGCGCGGTCCAGGAGTTGTTGGGCCACCAGAACCTCCGCACCACGCAGATCTACACCCACGTCACCCGGCGGCGACTGAAAGAGTCCTACTCGCGCGCGCACCCGCGCGCGTAGGCCGAGAGCCGCGCCGAACCCACAAGGAGCGAGACGCATGAAGCGGGACCTGTTGTCGTTCGCCGATCTCACGCGCGCCGAGGCCGACCGCATCTTCGCGACGGCGGCTCGTCTGAAGGCCGATCTTCGCGCCGGCCGCCGGCACGTAGAGCTGGCCGGGCGCTCGCTGGCCCTGATCTTCCACAAGCCCAGCCTCCGGACGCGGGTCTCCTTCGAGGTGGCGATGACGCAGCTGGGAGGCACCTCGATCTTCATCACCGACCGGGAGATCGGCATGGGATCGCGCGAGCCGGTGCAGGACGTGGCGCGCGTGCTCTCGGGTTACGTCGACGGGATCATGATCCGGACCTTCGACCACCAGATCGCCGTGAACCTGGCGCGCTTCGCGGCGATTCCCGTCGTCAACGGACTCACCGACTGGCTCCACCCGTGCCAGATCCTGGCCGACCTGCTCACCATGATCGAGCACGGGCTCGAGCTGGACGACGCCACGGTCGCCTACATCGGCGATGGGAACAACGTGGCGAACTCGTGGATCGAGGCGGCGGGGCTGTACGGCTTGACGCTGCGGATCGCCTGCCCCGAAGGGTACGACCCCGACATGGCGCTGGTGGCGCAGGTGCGGAACTCGGGGAAGGGCAGGGTCGAGATCGTGCGCTCCGCGGAGAAGGCGGCGGAAGGAGCGGACGTGCTCTACACCGACGTCTGGGCGAGCATGGGACAGGAAGCCGAGCGCGAAACGCGGCTCCCGATCTTCCGTCCCTTTCAGATCAACACGGGGCTGCTCCAGCGCGCGAAGCCGAACGCCCTGGTCCTCCACTGCCTTCCCGCGCACCGGGGCGAGGAGATCACCGAAGAGGTGATCGAAGGGCCGAACTCTGGCGTCTTCGACCAGGCGGAGAACCGGCTCCACGTGCAGAAGGCGGTCCTGTACGAGCTGATGGTCCCGGGCGCGGGAGCGGGTCGGGCAGCCGGTCGCGCAACAGCGCCGCGCCGGGGCGCCGCCAAGGGTCCCGCGCGCCCGGCGCGTCGAAAAGGCGCCGCGGCCCGCCGGAACGGCTCGGCGCCGCGGCGGGCCCGCGGCCGAGAGTCCGCGCGCACGGGGAAGGCCCGCGCGAAACGCCGCGCGCGGAGGTGACCCGGGCAGCGGCGTTCGCCGCGGCCCTGGCCGCGATACTGGGGACCGGGGGGTGCGCCAGGTCCGTATTCCCGCCGGGCGGGCCGGTGGATGCGACCGCGCCGCGGGTGTTCGCGACCAGCCCGGCGGATTCCTCGGTCCGCGTCTCGCGGAACGTGGTGGTCGAGCTCCTCTTCTCCGAGGGGATGGACCACGCCAGCGTGCGGGACGCCACGCGCATCCGCCCTCCCGTGGAGCGGCCCCAGTTCCGCTGGAGTGGTCGCCGCTTTCGCGTCTCGTGGGCGGAGCCGCTCAAGCCCAACACGACCTATCACGTGGTGATCCGGGGCTCGGCGCGCGACTCGCACGGGATGGCCATGGGCGCGCCGGCTTCGATTCACTTCGCGACGGGCGATTCGCTCGCGCCGGGGCGCATCACCGGCGTGCTCCGCGCGATCACCCTCAAGCGCGACGGCGTGCCCATCCTGGTCTTCCCGGGAAGCTATGGCTCGCGGCCGGACACCGCGGCCGAGTTCGAGCCGCTCTACGAAGCCGCCACCGACACCGCCGGGGTCTACATGGTCACGGGCGTGGTCGTGGGGCAGGAGTACCGCGTCTTCGCCTTCTACGACCGGAACGCGAACGATTCCTTCGACGCGGAGCTGGACGTGCTCGCGCCGTATCCGCAGCCGATCCGATTGACACCCGATCGCACCGTCGCGGATAGTATCAACATCGTGGCGGTGGACCCGCGCGCGCCGGCGACCCTTTCGGGGACCATCGCGGCGACTGACTCCACGGCGCGTTATCGCGTGGAGGCGCGGGGCATCCCCGATTCCACGGTGACGCGCCGCGTCGAGCGGAACGGCCCGGGGCCGTTCACGCTGCGTGTGCCGGCGGGCACGTGGACCCTGCGCGCGATGCGCCTCACGGGCCCCGAAGGCAAGCCGGCGGCGCTGGAAGTGCGGAGCGGCGAGGTGCTGGAGCTCTCGCCCGAGGAAGAGCGCCGAGGCTTCCTGTTCGACTTCCAGCCGCTGGAGGGCCCCCGGACACAGCCTCCGCCGCCCGGCGGCGGCGGACACTAGCGTCCGCGGTACATCCGAAGGGAGAACGTCATGAGCGACCGAGGGCGAGGGGAAAGCCCGTTCCAGGGGGTTGGCGTCGCGCTGGTCACTCCGTTCCAGCGCGGTGCCGTGGATCCGAAGGCGCTTGGCGAGCTGGCCTCGCGGCTGGTCGCCCGCGGCGTGCGCGCGCTCTACCCGTGCGGCTGCACGGGCGAGGCGACGTCCCTGACGCGCGAGGAGCGCGCGCTGGTGATTCGCACGGTTCTGGAAGCCGCGAAGGGAAAGGCCGCCGTGATCGCGGGCACCGGCACGGCCGTGACCGCGGAGACGATCGAGCTGTCCCGCGAGGCGATCCGGCTTGGCGTGGACGGCGTGATGGTGATCACTCCCTACTCGTGCCGGCCGACGCAGGAGGGGCTGTTGGCCCACTACCGCGCCGTCGCCGACGCGATCGACCGCCCCATCGTCCTCTACAACGTCCCGTCGCGCACGGGCGCGAACATCCTTCCGGAGACCGTGGCGCGGCTGGCGGAGCACCCGCGCATCGCCGCGATCAAGGAAGCGAGCGGCTCCCTGGACCAGGCGAGCGCCATCCGTACCCGCTCCGACATCGCCGTCCTCGCGGGGGACGACGCGCTCTACCTGCCTCTCCTCGCGATCGGCGCGCGCGGCGTGGTGTCCGTGGCCGGGCACCTGGTGCCTGCCGAGATCGTCGCGATGGGAGAGCATTTCCGGGCGGGCCGCGTCGCCGAAGCCGAGGCCGCGCACCGCCGCCTGTTCCCGCTCTTCCGGGCGCTGTTCCTCGAGACAAATCCGGCGCCGATGAAGCATGCGCTCTCCGTGCTCGGCCTCTCCCCGGCCGAGCTTCGCCTGCCGCTGGTGCCCGTGCGCCCGGAGACCGCCCGGGCGGTCGAAGAAACCCTGGACGGCCTGGGTCTTCGCGCCCCGGCCCGGGCCGCGCACTAGGCGCGTGGGGGGCTCCCCGGCCGCCGTCCCGATCCTCCTCTACGGCGCCACCGGCCGGATGGGGCGCGCGATCCGCGAGGCGCTCGCCCGATCCGGATCGCCCGACTTGACCCTCCGCGCCTGCGTGGCGCGCGGGCGGGACGAGGGGCCGTGTCCCGCCGGATGCACGTGGCTCCTCCCCGAGGCGCTGGCCGCGGCCCTTTCGTCCCTTCCATCCGATTTGGTCGTCGTGGACGTGAGCCTGGCGGCGGGAACCGATGGCCTGCTGGACACGCTGGAGCATTCGCCCCGAGCCCTGGTGTCCGCGACCACGGGACTCTCGCCCGATGCCGAGGCCCGGATCCAGAAGCTCGCGTCGCGCGCGGCGGTGCTCCGTTCGCGAAACTTGAGCCCGGGGATCGCGGTGCTCTCGGCACTTCTGCGCCGCCTGCCGGAGGGGGCGCGCGGGACCTACGATGCCGACGTCGTGGAGCACCACCACGCCGCGAAAAAGGACGCGCCCAGCGGCACCGCGGCCATGCTCGCCGCGCTGCTCGAGGGCGTGGGCACCGGACGCCGGCCCGGGGGCGTGCGCATCCACTCCATCCGCGCCGGCACGGCGCCGGGCACGCACGAGGTGGTGCTGAGCGGAGAAGGGGAGATCGTCACGCTGGGCCACACCGTGCTCGACCGCGCGGTCTTCGCGCGCGGCGCGCTTCGCGCGGCGCGGTTCGTTCATCGGAAGCCGCCGGCGCTCTACTCGTTCGAAGACGCACTCACCGAAACCTAGGAGCCGACACCGCATGCGCTTTTCCCAGGCCTTCATCCCGACGCTGAAGGAAGATCCCGCCGACGCCGAGCTGGTGAGCCACCGCCTGATGACGCGCGCGGGGATGCTCCGGAAACACGCGGCGGGGATCTACAGCCTTCTCCCGATGGGATGGCGCGCCGCCTCCAACGTGATGCGGATCGTGCGCGAGGAGCTGGACCGCGAGGGGGCGCAGGAGCTGTCGCTGCCCATCCTCATGCCGAGCGAGCTGTGGAAGGAATCGGGGCGCTGGGAGAAGTACGGGAAGGAGCTGTTCCGCCAGCGCGACCGCCACGACCGCGACTACGCCCTGGGCCCGACGCACGAGGAGGCGGTGGTCGACCTGGTCCGGAGCCACGTCCGCTCCTACCGGGACCTCCCGCTCAACCTGTATCAGATCGGCGTGAAATTCAGGGACGAGGTGCGGCCCCGCTTCGGGCTGATGCGCGCGCGCGAATTCCTCATGAAGGACGGCTACTCGTTCCACGCCGACGACAGCTCGCTGGAGGAGGGGTACGAGGCGATGCGCCGCGCGTACACCGCGATCTTCCGGCGCTGCGGGCTCTCGTTCGTGGTGGTCGAGGCCGATTCGGGAGCCATCGGCGGCGACGTGAACCACGAGTTCATGGTGACCGCCGAGTCGGGGGAGTCGGAGGTGTTTTCGTCGGCGTGCGGCTACGCCGCCTCGGCCGAGAGCGCAAAGTTCGCGCTCCCGCCGTCGCCGCACGAGCCCGAGGCGCCGATGGCGGAGCGTGAGACGCCGGGAAAGAAGACCGTCGACGAGGTCGCGGCGTTCCTGGGCGTCACCAGCGACCGCCTGCTGAAGACGCTGGTTTTCTGGGCGGGGGGCGATCCCGTGCTGGCGGTCGTTCCGGGCGACCGCGAATTGAACGAGGCCAAGCTGAGCCGGTATCTCGGCGGCGCCCCGGTTCGCCTGGCGACGGCGGCGGAGATCGAGCAGCTCACGGGCGGTCCCGTCGGCTTCACCGGCCCCGTCGGCCTCGAGTCGCGCATCCGCACGTTGTGGGATCCCTCGGTGCAAGATGGAAAGAACTGGGTGGCCGGCGGCAACAAGAAGGACGTGCACCTGGTGAACCTCCGGATCGGCCGCGACGTGAAGGCGACCGAGCGCGCCGACATCGCCACCGCCCGGCGCGGCGATCGCTGCCCGCGCTGCGGCGACGAGCTACAAGTGTCACGGGGAATCGAGGTGGGGCACATCTTCAAGCTCGGCGTCCGCTACTCCGACCCCATGGGAGCGCGCTATCTCGATCCCTCCGGCGCGGAGAAGACCATCACGATGGGCACGTACGGCATCGGGATCACGCGCACCGTGGCCGCGGTGATCGAGCAGTCGCACGACGAGAACGGGATCATCTGGCCCATGCCGATCGCCCCGTTCCACGTCCACGTGCTCCCCGTGAACCAGAAGCACGACGCCTCCAGGGAAACGGCCGAGAAGATCGCGGGCGACCTGGAAAAGCGCGGGCTGGCCGTGCTCTACGACGACCGTGACGAGCGCCCCGGCACCAAGTTCAAGGACGCGGACCTGCTGGGCATGCCGCTACGAGTGACCGTGGGGGAGAGGGGCCTGGCCGATGGGATCGTGGAGCTGCGCGACCGGAAGACGGGCGGGGTCGAGAAGGTGCCAGTAGGGGAGGCGGTGGAGACGATCGCGAAGAGAGTCGAGGCGGCGGGGGGAGACAACTGAGCCGACATCGTGGCATGCGTGGTCAACATCCCAACATGCGCCGGCGCATGTTGGGCACTGCCTACTGCAGACGGGATGAGACTGGGGGCTGCTGTGGATCCCTACGCCGAAGAGGGAGCGGAAAAATCAATCCGTGGGGAGAATGGTCGTCGTAGTCGGAGTCCCACGGATTGATTTTTCCGCTTTATCTCTCCGCGTAGCGCCCGGCTGCCAAGCGGCACCACAGGGCGCCCCTACTTCTTGGCCGTAGCCCCTGCCCGATTCGCCGCCAAAGCCAGCCGCGACTTCCGCCGATTCGCCACCGCCTTCTTCACGACGCCCTTCTTCACGGCGCGGTCCAGCTGGGAAACCGTCATCCGCATAACGTCTTTGTCCGTAGGCTTTTCCACCATCTTCTTCAGAAGCGTCTTCAGCTCGGAGCGGACCGCTATGTTCTTGGTGCGGTCGCGCTTCGAGGTGCGCATGCGTTTGATCGCTGACTTGTGGTGTGGCATTTCGCTCCTCCGAGAGTGCGTCGCATCCAAGCGTTGAGCCTGCGATGGTAGCCGTCCGGTCCGAGCCTGTCAATCGCAAGCGCCCGAGTGATATACTGCTCCCGTGACCCTTGGCGCACGGCCGGGAGCGGCGCCCGACGGCCCGCTCCGCGCTGGACGGTCCCACTCCCATGATCCCATCCACGCTCGAATCCCAGATCAGCGCTCTCCCCGCCCAGCCCGGCGTCTACATCTTCCGGGGCGCGAAGGGGGAGGTGCTGTACGTCGGCAAGGCGAAGCGCCTGGACCACCGCGTCCGCTCCCACTTCAGCCGCCCGGAGCAGATCGGCGTGCGGCAGGTGGCGCTCATCAAGCGGGTTTCCAGCGTGGAGTACATCGCGGCCGAGAACGAGATCGACGCGCTGCTCCTCGAGTCGACCCTGGTCCGTGAGCGGCAGCCCCCGTACAACATCCGGCTCAAGGACGACAAGCGCTACCCCTACGTGCGCGTCTCGTGGCAGGAGCCCTACCCGCGCGTGACCCTGGTGCGCCGCGTGGAGAAGGACGGTGCGCGCTACTTCGGGCCGTACACGGAGGTGAGCGCGCTCCGGGCGCTGCTCCGGCAGATCCAGACCATCTTCCCGATCCGGACCTGCACCGATATCGACGCGCACATCGCCGCGCACAAGGAATGCCTCCAGTTCCACATCGGCCGCTGCACCGGGCCGTGCATCGCCATGCAGTCCGAGGCCGACTACCGCGCGATGGTGGACCAGTTCTGCGACTTCCTCGTGGGGAAACGGGAGCACGTGGTCGAGCGGCTGCGCGAGCTGCAGGGGAGCGCGTCGGAGCGGCGCGAGTACGAGCGCGCGGGGCGCCACAAGGACCAGATCCGCAGGCTCGAGTCGATCCTGGCGCGGCAGCGGATGGTGGACGTGGGTGCGCGGCCGGTGGACGTGGTGGGCTGGGCGCGCGGCGGCGACGAGACGTGCGTGGCGGTGCTCCAGGTGCGCGAGCGGCGGGTGCTGGCGCGGGACCTCCGATGGCTCAAGGGGACGCGCGAGGCGGACGCGCCCGAGATACTCCGCTCGTTCCTGACGCTCTACTACGCGGGCTCGGCCAACATTCCATCCACGGTCGTGGCCGAAGTGGCCGACCAGGACCGCGATCTGCTCGAGTCGTTCCTAACGAAGCTGGCCGGCGCGCCGGTCCGGCTCCGCGCCCCGCGCGGCGCGGCGGAGGAGGCGCTGGCGCGCATGGCGCGGCGGAACGCGGCCTTCCTCCTCGGAAAGGAGAAGGGGGACAGCGCGAAGGGGCTGGAGGGAGCGGCGGGGGATGAGATCCTCGACCTGCAGGGCTCGCTGGGACTCGCGTCCCTGCCGCGGCGCATCCGCTGCTTCGACGTGTCGAACCTCTTCGGCACGCACGTGGTGGCCTCAATGGTCACGTTCCTCGACGGCGCGCCGCTCAAGTCCGAGTACCGCCGATTCCGCATCCGCGCGGTGGAGGGGCAGGACGACTTTGCCGCGATGGCCGAAGCGGTTGGCCGCCATGCGGCGCGGGTGGCCAAGGGCGACGTCGCCACCGCGGATCTGGTCGTGATCGACGGCGGCGTGGGACAGCTGGAATCGGCGCGCCGCGCCGCGGCCGGGACGCCGCTCGAAACGGTGCCGTTCGTCGCGCTCACAAAGCGCCTGGAGGAGATCGTGCTTCCGGGACGGCGGGAGCCCCTCCGGCTGTCGCGCCGCGCGCCGGCCCTGAAGCTCCTGATGCGGGTGCGGGACGAGGCGCACCGGTTCGCTGTCGGGTACCATCGCGACCTCCGCGGACGGGCCGCTGGCGAGTCCGTGCTGGACGGCGTGCGGGGGCTGGGACCCAAGCGCCGGGCGCTCCTGCTCGAGAAGTTCGGCTCGGTGACGCGGCTCCGCCGCGAGCCGGTCGAGGCGATCGCCTCGATCCCCGGGATCGGCCGCCGCATGGCGGAGCGCATCCTGGACACGGTGGGCGCCGGCGGACGCGCGGAGGGAGCATGAAGATCCGGATCGGCAGGAAGAAAGTAGAAGAGCTGGCGGTGGCTTCGGTGAAGACGGCCGCCGGCCGCGTCTTCGTCGTCTGCAGCGCGCACGGACTCCGCGAAGTGCGCCTGGGCGGCGACGAGGCGCCGTCGCGGCGGGAAGCTCGCGCCCGCGGCGTCCGCTACGTGCGGCGTCCCCGCTGGACCGCCGCCGCCGTCCGCGCCATCAAGCGCTTCGTCGCGGGAAAAGAGATCCCCGCGACGCTCCCGCTCGATCTGGCCCTGGGCACGCCGTTCGAGCGCCGCGTCTGGGAAGCGACCCGCCACGTCCCCTGGGGGCAGGTCGAGTCGTACTCGGCGATCGCGGCGCGCGCCGGCGCACCGCGCGCGATCCGCGCCGTCGGAAACGCGCTCGGCAAGAACCCGGTCCCGATCGTCGTCCCTTGCCACCGGGTGATCCACTTCGCGGGCTCGATCGGCGGATTCACATCGGGCCTCGACTGGAAGCGCTATCTCCTCTCGCTCGAGGGCGGCCAGCTCGAGCTGGCTTGGCGCCGCCGCGGCGTGCTCGGACTGTTCCGTTGAGCCGCCGGTGAGCGAGGCGCGCGCCCGCACGGTCCTGGGTCCGCTCCTCGTCCAATACCGCGACCACCTCTCCGAGGAGCGCCGGCTGAGCGTGAACACGGTCCGCGCCTACGGGCGCGACCTGGCGCAGTACGACCGCTACCTGGCCGGGCGCGGGCGCAAGGCGTTCGCCGCCGCCACCTCCCAGGAAATCGAGGCCTACGTGGCGGCGGGAGGATGGTCCGCATCCACCGTCGCTCGCAAGATCGCCGCCCTCCGGTCCTTCCACGAGTTCTTGCGCCGGCGGGGGCTCGCGGGAGACAATCCCGCGCTCCCTGTCCGCGCGCCTCGACGCTCGCGTCCCCTTCCGGACGTGCTGTCGGTGGAGCAGGTGGAGGCCCTCCTCCAGTCTCCGGGCGGGGAATCCACGCAGTCGGTCCGGGACCGGGCCCTTCTCGAAATGGCGTACGCGACGGGGCTTCGGGCGAGCGAGCTTGTGGGTCTGACGCTGGAGGAGGTGGACCTGGAAGAGGGGCTGGTCCGATGCACGGGGAAGCGCCAGCGCGAGCGCATCGTCCCGTTCGGCCGGAAAGCGAAGGAGACGCTGCTCCGCTATCTCGAAGCGGCGCGTCCGCTCCTCGCGCGCGGCCGGGGGGAGCGCGCCGTGTTCGTGACTCGCCTGGGGCGCGCCTTCACGCGGATGGGGTACTGGAAGCTCCTGCGCGGGTACGCACGGGCCGCGGGGATCGAGCACCCGGTATCGCCGCATACGCTCCGGCACTCGTGCGCCACGCACCTCCTCGAGGGAGGGTGCGACCTGCGCGTCGTGCAGGAGTTCCTGGGGCACCGTTCGATCGAGACGACCCAGATCTACACCCACCTCGATCGGAAGTATCTGCGCGAAGTGCACACGAAGTTCCACCCGAGAGCCTGACGTCACGCCGGGGAAGGGGAGGTAGGATGGAAAGGATTCGGGTCTGGGGGATCGCGGGCGTGTGGCTCGCGCTGGCGCTGATGTTCCCGCGCGGGTCGTGGGGCGAGCCGCTTTCGCAGGCCGCGTCGCTGCCACCGGCCGCGCCGCTTCCGCAGGCCGTGGAGCTTGCCGCGACGCCCGCGGTGGGTCTACCGGCGACGCCCGTCACATGGCTGTCCGCCGGGCTGCTGACGGGGCTCGGCGAAGGGAAGCGTCAGCCGGCGCCTTCCCCCCGGGCACAGCCCCGGCTCCGGCGGCAACGCCCCAACACCATCAGCCTCGGGATGCAGGGACAGGTGGGCGCGGTGCGCGGGAATTCGCGGATCGCCGACGGCTTCGACCAGGGGCCGGGCTACGCGTTCCGCTTCCGCTACATGCTCTCGCCCAGCTCGGCGCTGGGATTCTCGTTCGAGCACCAGCGGTACGGCGCCATCCAGGCGCCCGTCAACGTACCCGGCCAGTTCGCCGACAGCCACGTCGTGATCACCACCGTTTCGGTGGAGGGGATCTTCTACGTCCACCGCGAGCGCGAGTTCAATCCGTACTTCCTGGGCGGGGTCGGCCTCGCGACTCCCGACATCGAGTTCACCATGGACCAGGTCAGCCGGGTCAATGAAGGGCTCTTCGCCCTGGGGGGGGTGGGCTTCGAGCGCTTCATCCGCCCGCGCTTCTCCCTCGACTTCTCCGTGCGCGGCTATGCCCTCGTGTCCAACTCCGAGTTCACCTCGATGGGCCAGGTGAGCCTCGGGATTCACGCTTACCCCGGGGATTAGCCGGCGTGCGCGTCACCTTCTGGGGCGCGGCGCGCACCGTGACCGGGTCCAAGCACCTGCTCGCAGGCCGGCCCGGCAACGTCCTCCTCGACTGCGGCCTCTTCCAGGGACGCCGCTCCGAGTCGGAGGCGCGGAATCGGGCGCTCCCGTTCCACGCGGGATCTGTGGACGCTCTGGTCCTCTCCCACGCACACATCGACCACTCGGGGGCGGTGCCGCTCTTGGTCAAGAGCGGGTTCCACGGACCGATCCACGCCACCGCGGCGACCGCCGATCTCTGCCGCGTGATGCTCCTGGACTCGGCCCACATCCAGGAAAAGGACGCCGAGTTCCTGAACCGGAAACAGGGTCGCCGGGGCCGCGGCGCCATCCGGCCCCTCTATGAGACGCGGGACGTGGAGCACGCGATGGACCTGTTCCAGTCGCACCCGTACGGAAAGCCGGTCGAGGTCCGGCCCGGTCTTCTGGCCACGTTCCACGACGCCGGGCACATCCTGGGGTCGGCAAGCGTGGAGCTGCGCTGGAAGGAGAACGGGAAACCGGGGTCGCTCGTCTTCTCCGGGGATCTGGGGCGCCCCGACCGCCCCATCATGCGCGACCCGGAGCCGCTCCCGCGCGCGGACCACTTGATCCTAGAGGGCACCTACGGCGGGAAGACTCATCCCGGCGAGGGGTCGCTCCTCGAGGCGCTGGAGAAGGTGGTCAAGGCCGCCGTCGAGCGTGGCGGGCGGATCGTGATTCCGGCCTTCGCGGTCGGCCGCGCGCAGGAGGTGGTCCATGCCCTGAATCGCCTGGAAAACGAGCACCGCATCCCGGAGCTGCCGATCTTCCTGGACAGCCCGCTCGCGAACGAGGTGCAGGCGGTCGTGGCCCGGCACACGGACGTCTTCGACGAGGAGACGCGGACGGCGATCAAGCGCGGCGAGGATCCGCTGGGCCTTCGCCGCGTCACCGCGGTGCGGGATGCCGAGGAATCGAAGAAGCTGAACGACCGGCCGGGCACCTTCATCACGATCGCGGCGTCCGGCATGTGCGAGGCCGGCCGCATCCTGCACCACCTGAGGCACACCATCGAGGACCCGCGGCACACCATCGTGATCGTCGGGTACCAGGCGGACGGCACGCTGGGGAAGCGGCTGGTGGACCACGTCCCCGAGGTGAAGATCTTCGGCGAGCCGTTCATGGTGGGGGCGCAGGTCGTGGTGCTGAACGGATTCAGCGCGCACGCCGATCATCCGGCCCTGGTGGCCCAGGCGGAGAGCTGCCGCCCTTCGGCGGGGTGCGCGATCGTCCACGCCGATCTGCTTCGGGCCGAGGCGCTCCGCGCCGGACTCCCCGACCTCGACTGCCGGATCCCCGTCGAGGGCGAGACGTGGGAGCTTCGGTGAGACGGGACGGAGGGCATCCCCGCTCGCCCGGGTTCCGCGTGGGGGACCGCGTGCTGCACCGATCCTTCGGCGAAGGGCTGATCGTGGAGGTGCGGGAGCGCGACGGCTTCGAAGTGCTGGAGATCGCCTTCGCGAACGGGATCCGGCGGCTCACGTCGCTCTACCCCCTCGAGCCGGTGCGCGGGACGGGGCGCGCTTCGACCGGGCCGCCGGTGGTCGCGTCCGCTCCGGCGGCAGCGTCGGTGCGGCTGGGGCTGGACCTGCCGACGCGCGGACAGTTCCGCGTGGCGCCCGGAGCCGAGGACCTGGTGCAGCGCCTCTTAGCGGGGCCCTATGACGCGGCTCGCGAGCACGAGATCCGTCTGCGCGTGGAGCGCTACTCCCTGCATCGCGGCTTCGACCGGCTCCTCTGCCTCGACCTCCTGCACGACGTCCAGAAGTACGAGCACCAGGTGCAGGCGTGCACCACGGTGTTGCGGCGGATGCGGGGGCGCGCGCTCCTCGCGGACGAGGTGGGCCTGGGAAAGACCATCGAGGCGGGTCTGGTGCTCAAGGAATATCTCCTCCGCGGGCTGGTGCAGCGGGCCCTGATCCTGGTGCCCGCGTCCCTGGTGGAGCAGTGGGACCAGGAGCTCCGGCGCAAGTTCGACCTGGAGTTCGCCATCTTGAAGCACGGGACGGCCTGGTGGGAGGAGCCTCTCCTCCTCGCCTCCATGGACACGGCCAAGCTCCTCCGCCACCGCGACAAGGTCGCGGCCGCGTCCTTCGACCTGGTCGTGGTCGACGAGGCGCACCGGCTGAAGAACCAGAAGACGCTCGCGTGGAAATTCCTGGACCGGCTGGCGCCGCGCTATCTCCTCCTTCTCACCGCGACGCCGGTGCAGAACGACCTGCACGAGCTGTACAACCTGGTCCAGCTCCTACGGCCCGGACTGCTCGGCACCTACCGCACGTTCGGCCGCGAGTTCATGCGCCGCGGCGACCGCCGCATGCCGCAGAACACCCAGCGCCTGGCCACGCTGCTTTCCGAGACGATGATCCGGACCACGCGGGCGAGCACGTCCATCCGCTTTCCGCGGCGCGACGTCACGAACGTCCTCTTCGACCAGAGCCCGGCCGAGCGGGAGCTGTACGAGAGCGTCACCCGGCTGGTCCGGCGGCTGGTGCAGAGCCAGAAGGAGCGCCGGGGCGCGATCAAGCTCACGCTGCTGACCCTCCAGAAGGAGATCGGCTCGAGCACCTTCGCCGCGACGCCGACCCTGGGGAAGCTCCTCGCGAGGGAGGTGCCCGGCCAGGCGCGCACCGAGCTGGAGGCGCTCCTCCAGCGCGCGCGCGCTATCGAGACCAACGCCAAGTTCGAGGGGATCCAGAAGATCGTTTCCTCGTCGCGCGACAAGTTCGTCGTCTTCACCCAGTTCCGCGCGACCCTCGAGTTCCTCGCGCGGTCGCTCCGCGCCCTCGGGGTCAAGGTGGCGGTGTTCCACGGCGCGCTCTCCCTGCGGGAGAAGGAGGCGGCCATCGCGCAGTTCAAGGATCGCGCGCGCGTCCTGGTGAGCACCGAGGCCGGCGGGGAGGGGCGCAATCTCCAGTTCTGCCACCTGCTCGTGAACTACGACCTTCCCTGGAATCCGATGCGGATCGAGCAGCGGATCGGCCGCCTTCACCGGCTGGGGCAGACGCACGACGTGCGCGTCTTCAACTTCACGGCGAAGAACACGGTCGAGAATTACGTGCTCGAGATCGTCCACGAGAAGATCAACCTGTTCCGCGCGGTGATCGGCGACCTGGACATGGTGCTGGGTCCCTATGCGGAGGCGGGCTCGTTCGAGGACGCGGTCTTCAACATCTGGGCGAATGCCAAAGGCGACCGCGACGTGGAGCGCGAGTTCGGGAAGCTGGGCGCGGCGCTCCTGGTCGGCCGCAAGCGGTACGACGCGGTGGAGGATCTGGACCGGAAGCTTCTGGACGGAGTCGAGAATGGTGATTGAGCGCCGCGCTCCGGGGCGGTCGGAGCTGCCCGAGATCCTGGCGGCGATCCTCGAATCGCGGGGCGCCTCGATCAGCCGGAAGGGGGGCGTCTGGGAGGCAGCGCTTCCCGCGGCCCTCGCCAAGGAGCTGGGCACCGAGCGCGTCCGCCTGGTGACGGCGCCGACCTCGCGGGCGGGCCGGGTGGCCGAGGCCGACGCGGCGCTGACCGAGCGGATCCTGCTCCTCGGCCGCTCCATGGGAGGGGCCACGCGCCTGGTGGCGCGGTTGGCGCTGCCGAAGGGGGGCCGGCCGGGGGAGCGGCAATGGGTCCGCTTCTACTGGCGCATCCGGTACGGGAGCGACGAGCTGCCGGAGGAGTTGCTCGCGCAGACCTTTCCCCTGGGCCCCGCGGGAGGCGTGCGGGCGCCGCGCGATACGGCGCTCCACCCGCCCACGCCCGAGGAGGCGGCCTCGCTTCCCACGCCCGATCCCGAGCGGCTTGCGGCGTCATGGCACCGCGCGCACCGCCAGCTGGAGCAGCGGATCCGGGCGCGGCTCCGCCCCCACGAGGACCGGGTCCGGCGCGAGCTCCACCGGGAGATGCGGACCCTGAGCGTCCACTTTCGTTCCCTGATCGCCGAGGAGCGGGCGGGCCGGCGGAGGCGTCCCACGGACGGCGAGGCGGGCCGGATGCTCCAGCTGAAAGAGGACTGGGAGCGGAAGCTGGCGGCGGCGGTGCGCCAGCGCGCCTTCGACACCGAGGCGCGCCTGGTCGCGGCCGCCCTGATCTCACTGTTGCCGCCGGTTTGACAGCGCCCTCGCCGGCGCGGTAGACTTCTCGACTCGCTTCTCACGTCGCGCGATCGGAGCCCAAGAATGTCGGCCCATCTGGTGAAGCACCAGAAGATGACCAAGCGTCAGATCAAGGAAGACCCGCTCGTCACGGCCGCGTTCCGGGCCACCGAGGTCTGGGAACGTTTCGGTAAGACCATCCTGATCGTCGCCGGCGGGCTCCTGCTCGTCGGGCTCCTCGTCTTCTTTGTTCTGAGGACGCGCGCCCAGGCGGAGCAGCGCGCGATGGGGGATCTCTTCCGGGCCACCGTCGCGCTGAACCAGGGGGACGCAGCCTCGGCCGCGCCCATGCTTCGCGAGCTGGTCGACAACTCGCCGGGCACGCGCGCCGCGCGGGACGCCACGCTTCTCCTGGGCGACGCCATGATGGTGCAGAAGAATCCCAAGGAGGCCGCGACCTGGTACCAGAAGTACGTGGACAAGGCGGGGGGCAATCGCGATCTCGCCCGCGCCGGGTACCTGGGTCTCGGCGCGGCCTCGGAGGACGCCGGGAGCTTCGCCCCGGCCGCGGAGGCGTACGCGAAGGCCGCCGAGAACGCGCGAACCGATAACGAACGGGGCCGCGCCCTTCTCGCGCAGGCACGGAGCATGGCCCGCGCGGGGCAGAGCCGGAAAGCGATCGAGATCTACCAGAAGATCGCCGCGATGGGCGGCGCCGAGATCCCGATCCGCGACGCGGCCAACATGCACCTGGGAGAGTTGTCCGTCACCACCCCCGCGTCTCCCTGACGACGCCCCGCCGATGGCGGCGCGCCCCATCCTGCTCACTCTCGTCTGGCACATGCACCAGCCGAGCTATGCGCACGCGCCCAGCGGATGCGCCCTTCTTCCGTGGACCCGCCTGCACGCCACCAAGGACTATCGCGACATGGTGGAGCTCCTCCGCTCCTATCCCCGAGTTCACGCCACCTTCAACCTGACCCCGGTGCTTCTGGATCAGCTCGAGCGCATCGCGGCGGGGGAGTCCGACGAAACGCTCCGCCTGGCCCGGCTGGACCCGGCGACCCTGACGCCCCAGGACCGGGCGGCGCTTCTGCGCGACTTCTTCCACGTCCACCGGGAAAGGATGCTCGAGCCGCACGCCCGCTATAGCGAGCTCTTCCGACGCGCGGCGGAGGAGCGCTCGAGCGGCCCCCCGTTGACTGCGGAGGAGCTTCGGGATCTCCAAGTGTGGTTTCACCTGGCCTGGGCCGACCCGTCGTACTCGGCGGAGGAGCCGATCCGCTCGCTTCTGGCGAAGGGAAGGGGATTCACCGAGCGCGAGAAGGAATCCCTCCTCGCGTGGGGACAGGCGCTCGCCGGAACCGTGATCCCCGCCTATCGCGAAGCCGTCGTGGCGGGTCAGGTGGAGCTGGCCACCTCGGCGCACTACCATCCGATTCTGCCGCTCCTCGTGGACACCGACGCCCCGCGCGAGGTTTCTCCCTCCCTGCCGTTCCCCTCGCCGCCGTTCCGCGCTCCCGAGGACGCGGAGGCGCAGCTGAAGAGCGCCCGCGCCAGCCACACGCGGCGCTTCGGCGCGGTGCCCCGCGGCACCTGGCCGCCCGAAGGTGCCGTCAGCGAGGCGGCGCTGGCCCTGATCCGCGCCCAGGGGTTCACGTGGGCCGCGTCCGACGAGTCGGTGCTTGCCCGCGCGCTCGCGCTCAAGGACGGCGACGCGCGTGACTGGCCGGCCGGGCGCTACCGGCCGTATCGCGTCGAGACGCCCTCCGGGCCCCTCCTCATGGTGTTCCGGGACCGCACCCTGTCCGACCGGATCGGCTTCGTCTACCAGCGCTGGGATCCCGTGGAGGCCGCGGACGATTTCGTGGAGCAGATCCGGTCCGCAGCGGCGAACGCGAAGGGCGACCGCGCGGCGCTCGTCACGGTGATCCTGGACGGAGAGAACGCCTGGGAGGGCTACGAGGAGGACGGGCGGCCGTTCCTGGCGGCGCTCTATGAGCGTCTCGAGGCGCACCCCTCGATCGAGGCGGTGACGGTGACCGAGGCTCTGGAGCGGATGGCCCCGATCGAGTCGCTGCCAAAAATCCCGGTCGGCTCCTGGATCCGCGACGACCTGGCGATCTGGATCGGGCATCCCGAGAAGAACGCCGCGTGGGACGCGCTGCGAAGGACGCGGGAGCTGTTGCGCGCGCGGGGGGCGGAGGCGCCGCCCGCGGCGTGGGAGGCGCTTTACGCGGCGGAGGGGAGCGACTGGTTCTGGTGGTACGGCGACGACCACGAGAGCGATCAGAAGGGGATCTTCGACGCGCTCTTTCGCGGACACCTGGAACAGGCGGTGGCGACGCTCGGGATCCCGCCACCGGAGTTCCTGCGCCGGAGTCTTCTCGGCCGCGGCGACGAAGGCGCGGCGGAAGCGGATGCGGCCCTGAGTTGGGAGGCGGGCGAAGGGGAGGGTGCGATGCACCGCGCGAGCGGGCTCCTGAGCGCGGCGCGCTTTTCCGCCGGCGACGGAGCGCTGCGCTTCCGGATCGGGATCGCGCCCGGCGCGTCCCGGAAAGGCGCGGCGCTGGTGATCCGCTTCGGCGAGGACGGCACGCTCGCGGCGCGGCTTCCCCTGGACGGCCCGGAGTCGGGTCCGCTCGCGTGGGAGGGTCCGGGGAGCGGGACCGGCGGGGAAGAGCCTGGGAGCTATTCCGGCGGCGAGTGGATCGCGGCGCAGATCCCCCTCCGGCGAATCCCCCGCGACGGCCGTGGACAGGCTCTCTGGCGCGTGGAGGTCGAGCGCGGAGGCAACGTGGAGGAGCGGGCGCCGCGCGAGGGGTGGTTCCGCCATGCTTGACGCGTCCTGGTGCGCATGCTATCCGTCCCCCGTGGCGAACGGGGTGCGGCACGAGTCGATTTCCGAGCGCGAGATCGTGAGCGGTCGCGCGCTCGCCGCGGTCGCCTATCTCCCGGGACTCTGCTTCATCGGCCTCCTCGAAGCCCCCAATAACCGGTTCGTCCGCTTCCACGCACGACAGGGTCTGGCGCTGTTTCTCTGCGAGATCGTGGCCTGGCTCGGGATCGCGATCGTCGACGACTCGCTGGGCCGGATCCCGGTGCTCGGGATGATCGCCGGGGCCTCGCTCCGGCTGACCCTGGGGCTGGGATTCCTGGCGGCGACGGCATACGGCGTCGCCAAGGGCCTGTCGGGCGATACGGTTCGAATCCCGTTCCTCGGCGACCTTCCGGACAAGCTCCGGTTCTGATGTCCATGATTCCCGAAAAGCGGTTCTGGCTTCTCCGGCGCCTGGCCAAGGTGCTGACGGTCGGCGCCTGGGTGGTCTTCGCGCTGGTCGTGCTGGTGACGCCGGTCGGGATCGCGCGGGGTGTCGTGGCCCGGAACAACGCCGAGGTCTGGGACTGGGTCAAGTACGGCACCTCCGGCGGGCTGATCTTCGTGAACCTGCTCTGGATCGCGCAGTCGATCCAGGTGATTCTGGCGATCGAGGAGAACACCAAGCAATCCACGTACGTCCTCGAGAAGCTGACCACCTTGGCGCAGCAGATTCGGGACCGCCTTGCTGAAAATGAGGAGGCGCGGGAGGAACGGTAGCGACGGGCGGGCAAAGCGGGATTCTGGGACGTTCCATGGGCCTGGCGAGCGGTGAGCGCCAGGCCTTCGGCGTTTGTGGCCACGGGGGTGCGCATGGGGCCGTCCATGTCGGATAAGGGGTATTATGTCAACTACACCCCTGGGCACCACGCCCCCCTGGCGGGCCTTGGTTGTGGGGGTGTAGTTGACATGAATACCGGGGGGCCCTTTACGGGAATTGCGTGGCGCGCCCTGAGACAATCTCGTCTAGGGCTTCGGCTGGTGGGGCTTCGGCTGGGGCCGGCGCCGGGTAACCACGTTCACCAGTCGCCCGGGGACGACGATCACCTGGGCGATCTCCTCTCCATCGATGAAGCGCTGCACCCGCGGGTCGGCCAGGGCGGCGGCCCGGGCGGCCTCCTGCTCGATCCCCACCGCCACCTCGATCTGGGAGCGGACCTTCCCGTTGACCTGCAGCACCAGGCTCTGGAGATCGCTGTGGAGCGCCGCGCGATCGGGTTGGGGCCACGGGGCCGTGACGACCGATTGGGGGTGACCCAGACGGTCCCAGGCGCCTTCCGCGGTATGCGGGGCCAGGGGGGCGAGCAGACGGGTGGCCAGATCGACGGCCTCCGCGACCTCCGGTGACTGCAGAGATCCTCCGGCGGCCTCGTAATCCAGGATGGCGTTCACCATCTGCATGAGGCCGCTGACCGCGGTGTTGAAATGGAAGCGGTCGACGTCGTCGGTGATCTGGAGGACCAGCTGGTGCACTCGGCGGCGCAGGTCACGGGCCGGCCCGGAGGGCGCAAACGGCCTTTTTCCGGTCGCCATAACCTCCTTCGTCGCAGTAAACTCCTCGATTATTCTCCAGTATCGCGTGAGAAATCGATACGCGCCCTCGACGCCGCGGTCGTTCCACTCGGCGTCCTTCTCCGGCGGTCCGATGAACAGGGTGTAGAGCCGGACCGTGTCGGCCCCGTAGCGCTCGATCAGGGTGTCGGGGGGGACCACGTTCCCCTTCGACTTGGACATCTTCGCGCCGTCCTTCGTGATCATTCCCTGGGTGAAGAGGCGCTCGAACGGCTCAGGAAAGGCGACCAGCCCGGCGTCCTGGAAGACCTTGACGATGAAGCGCGAGTACAGGAGGTGCAGAATCGCGTGCTCCACGCCCCCGATGTACTGGTTCACGGGCAGCCACCGATTCACCGCATCTGTATCGAACGCACGGTCTTCCGCCTTTGGGCTCAGAAATCGAAGGAAGTACCATGACGAATCCACGAACGTGTCCATTGTGTCGGTCTCGCGCCTGGCGGGACCGCCGCACTTGGGGCACGTGGCCCGCAGAAACGCCTCGTTGGACAGGAGCGGCGACTCGCCGGTGGGCTTGAACTCCACCTGGTCGGGGAGTAGCACCGGCAGCTCGGATTCCGGCACGGGCTGCATCCCGTGCGTCGGGCAGGTCACCATCGGAATCGGCGCTCCCCAGTAGCGCTGCCGCGAGATCAGCCAGTCACGGAGGCGGTAGTTGACCCGCGCCTCCCCCTTCCCTTCTTTCTCCAGCGCCTGGACGATGGCGCGTTTCCCCTCCCCGCTCGCCAGGCCGTCGAATCGCCCGGAGTTCACGAGGCCCCCTTCTCCCTCGTAAGCCGCCTTCCCGTCGAAGCGGGGCTCCTGATCGGGGCGGATCACCTCGACGATCGGCAGCCGGTAGGTGGTCGCGAACTCGAAGTCGCGCTGGTCGTGCGCGGGCACCGCCATGATGGCGCCCGTGCCGTAGCCCATCAGCACGTAGTTCGACACCCAGACGGGGAGCTTGGCGCCGCTCAGAGGATGGATCGCGGAGACGCCGAGCGGAACCCCCTCCTTCTCGGTCTCCACGGCGAACCGGTCCTCGACGCGCGCCCGCTTCAGCCGCTCGACGAAACGCGCGGCATCCGGAGACAGGCGCCCTTCCGCCGCCAGTGCGGCGACCAGCGGGTGCTCCGCGGCCACCACCATGAAGGTGGCGCCCATCAGGGTGTCGGGACGCGTGGTGAATATCTCGAGCGGCGCGTCGCGGCCGGCGAGGGGGAAACGCACCGAGGCGCCCTCGCTCCGGCCGATCCAGTTCGCCTGCATCACGCGCACTTTCTCGGGCCAGTGCTCGAGCAGCGCCAGGTCCCGCAGAAGGGCGTCGGCGTAGGCCGTGATCTTGAAGTACCACTGCTCGAGCTCGCGCGTCTCGACGGGCGTGTCGCACCGCTCGCAGCGGCCGTCCACGACCTGCTCGTTGGCCAGGACCGTCTGGTCGGTGGGGCACCAGTTCACCGTCCCCATCGCCCGGTGCGCCAGTCCCCGCTTGTAGAGCTGCAGGAAGATCCATTGGGTCCACTTGTAGTAGGCGGGATCGCACGACGCGATCTCCCGGTTCCAGTCGTACATCGCGCCCCACGCCTGGAGCTGGGTCTTCATGCGGGCGATGTTCTTCTTGGTCCAGACCGCGGGGTGAATCTGGTTCGCGATGGCGGCGTTCTCGGCCGGGAGGCCGAACGCGTCCCATCCCATGGGCGCGAGGACCGTGTACCCCTGCATCTTCTTCACGCGCGCGACGGCGTCGCCCAGGATGTAGTTCCGCCCGTGTCCCACGTGGAGGTCGCCCGAGGGGTACGGGAACATGTTGAGGCAATAGAAGCGCCGGTCCGCCGCCATGGGATCGTCCAGCTCGAAGAGCCGCTCCTTCCGCCACCGTTCCTGGGCGCGCTCGGAGAGCTCACGGAACGGATAGCTCGGACCGCGCGTCGCCTCCCCGCGCCCCCGCGTCTCTTCTCCCTGGCGTGACTCAGGCATCGTGGCTCGCCCTCCCCGGCGAGAGCAGCATTCGTTCGATCAGGTCGCGCAGCTCGGCGTCGCGCGCCTCCCCGCGCTTCAGGGCCCGATCCGCCGCGTAGACGGCATGGAGCGCGGCCCGCGCGGCCGACGGCGGGAGGGTGACCCGCGGCGCGGCCCCGCGGCGGTACGCGAACGCCTGAGGCTCCAGCGCGGCCAGCGCGCGCTCGGCCACCGCCCAGAGCGCGCTGGTCCCGCCGACGCCCTCGGCGTCGAGCGCCGCGGCCTCGCGGCGCGCGGCCCGCGCATCGCGCGCGAGCACCGCGTCGGCCCATCGGTCGAGCGACCCGCCGGCGCGCGCGCCGCGCAGCGCCGCGAGCGCCGCCGCCGGCACCTTCCCCGAGGGCTCCGCGTAGAGTCGGAGCTTTTCGATCTCCTGCCGCGCCTCGAGGAGGTCCTTGGCGTGCTCGGCCAGAGCCGCGCCCGCACCCGGGGGCAGAACGAGTCCGGCTTCGGCCAGCATGCGGTCGACCCAGCGGACGGCTTCCCCCGGGCGGAGAGCACAGGCGACGGAAGCGCCGGCGGCCGCGAGCGCTTGCAATCCCCGGAGCTCCGCGATCTCGCGGGCCGTCGTGACCAGGAGTCGGGTCGCCTCGGCTCCGCCGCGGGTCCAGGCGACGAGGGCGTCCTCGCATTCCTTGTCGAGCTTCGAGCCTTCCCGGATCCAGAGGCGGCGGGACGAGGAAAAGAGCGACAGGGACGCGAGCGCCCCTGCCAGCGTCTCGGCGGTGAGCGCCTCGGCGTCCAGCCGCTCCAGCTCCGCGCCCTCGGACTCTCCCCCCGCGCGGAAGGCGGCGACCAGACGCGAGCGCAGGAACTCGTCGGGCCCGGCGGCCAGGACCAGGGGAGGCATCGCTTCCCACCCGCCCGACAGGGCGCGCTCCGCCTCGCCGAACGGAAGCGTAGCGCCGCGTTTTACCGTCATATCGCCGTCAGGCTCCCGCCGGGCGTTACCAGCCCTGCACCGTCCGGCTCACGATCTGATCCGCCAGGCTTTTCACCAGATCCGCACGCGCCTCGGCTTCGGTCTTCGCGGGCGCGGACCCCACCGGGACCACATTGTACGTGCTCCGGACCGTGAACGCGTCCTCCTTCCAGACGTCCCGGGCCTTCACCAGGTCCCGGAACAGGAGGCGGACGGTGAGGATGATCTCGTACTGCGTGGGCTTCTCCTCCCGCGTGTAGCTGAAGGGCTGGTTCTTGTAGGCGAGGACCGTCCCGCGCAGGACGGAATCCGCTTGGCGCTCCCCCACGATCTTGAGCCGCCGGTCCGCGAGGAAGGCGTCCTGGAGCGCGCGCGTCACGTCGTCCGCGATCCCGAACTCGACCGTGCTGTTCGCGAACACGGGGACGGCAAGCGTCTTGATGTGCGGGGGAAGGACGCTCGAGAGCGTGTACCCGCATCCGCCGGCCAGGAGCGCGACGAGCGGGACGAGGAGCCTAGAGGAGCTCGCCCGACGCGGGAGCATCATGGAATCCGTAGAGCTTCATCCGGTACCGGAGCTTGTCCCGCTTCATCTGGAGGAGCTGCGCCGCGCGGCTCTGGTTTCCCCGGGTCCAGTCGAACGCGCGCTGGATCACCTCGCGCTCCACTTCTCCCAGGGCCTTCTCGAGATCCACTCCGTCCTCGCCGAATTGCCCGCTCTCGATGACCGCGCGGAGGAGATCGAGGGACGAGCCGGTGCGCGCGGCCGGCGGCGCGATGGCGGCCGCCAGGTGCTGGGCCTCGATCGTCGTCCCCTTGTTGAGAAGCACGATCCGCTCGAAGAGATTCCGCAGCTCGCGGATGTTACCGGGCCAGGGATAGGCCAAGAGCACGCGCTCGGCCTCGGTTTCGATCTGCTCGAAGCTCTTCCCGAACGCCACGTTGAACTGGGCCAGGAAGTGCCGCGCCAGGGGAAGAATGTCCTCGCGCCTCTCCCGGAGCGCCGGCACCCGGATCGGGACGACCTTGAGCCGGTAGTACAGGTCCTCGCGAAAGCGCTGCTCGCGCACCATCGTCTCGAGGTTCTGGTTGGTCGCCGAGATGACCCGGACGCTGACGGTGATGTCCTTGGTCCCGCCCACGCGCTTGAACGTCATGCGCTCGAGGACGCGGAGCAGCTTGACCTGGATCGTCAGGCTCATCTCCCCAACTTCGTCCAGGAACAGGGTGCCGCCGTTGGCCAGCTCCAGGAGCCCCTGCTTCTGCTGCCGCGCGTCGGTGAAGGCCCCCTTCTCATGGCCGAACAGCTCCGACTCGAGGAGCTCGCGCGGAATGGCGGCGCAGTTCAGCTCCAGCATCGGCTTCTCCCGGCGCCCCGAGATCTCGTGGATCAGGTGGGCGATCAGCTCCTTTCCCGTTCCGCTCTCCCCGTCGATCAGCACGCTCGTCGAGTCCGAGGTCGCGACCTGGTCCACCACCGAATACACCTGCTGCATGGCCGCGCTCTGGCCGCGCACGAACTCGCGCGAGAAGTTCTGGCTGCGCTCCCGGCGATGGTGCTGCACCTCGCGCCCCAGCCGCTGCGTCGCGAGCTCCCGCTCCAGGACCGCCAGCAGCTCCTCGCGGATCGGCTTCCCTTTCGTCAGGTAGTCGCGCGCGCCGGATCGCATGGCCCGGACGGCGCTCTCGTGATCGGGATCACCGGTGAGCATGACAACGATCTGGTCGGGCCACTGGGTGCGGATCCGCTGGAGGATTTCGATCCCGCTCCGATCGGGGAGGCGGATGTCGAGAAGCACCAGGTCGACGGTCTCCTTCTCGAGCGCGCGGAGGCCCAGAGCGCCGGACTCGGCCGTGATGACGTGATACCCCTCTGCCTCGAGATCGCGAGGCAGGAAGTAGCGGATCGTCTCGTCGTCGTCGATGATCAGGATCGACGCTTTTGCCATTCGCCCCTCACGATGACGTGTCCGGAAGCACCGCGCGGAACCGCGTTCCCCGGCCGGTGACGCTCTCCACCTCCAGGGTCCCGCCGTGGCGCTGAACGATACCATGCGCCACGAACAGCCCCAGCCCCGTGCCCTTGGCGCGGGTGGTGAAGAACGGCTCGAAGACGCGGGGGAGGTCCTCGGCGGAAATGCCGTGCCCCTCGTCTTCCACTTCGATCACGGCCGCCGGTCGCTCCCCCAGCCTTCGGTACGCCCGCACCGTGACCCTGCCCCCCGCCTCCGATGCCTGCACGGCGTTCTGGATCAGGTTGAGAAGCACCTGCTGGAGCTGGTCGGCGTCGGCCAGGACCGTGGGCCAGGTATCGGCATCCCCGCGATCGATCGTGACCCCCGAGGCTTCGATGGAAGGTTGGAGTCCGCGGAGCGCCCATTCCACGACGTCCGCGACCCGGGTGGGACGCGCGAGGACTTCCCGCGGTTTGGTGGCGGTGAAGAGATCCTGAATGATCGTGTTGAGGCGCACGACCTCGCGCAGGATGAACGCGACGCTCTCGTGCCGCTCGTCCCCTTCGGGAAAACCGCGGCTCAAGTACTGGACCCCCGTCGCGATGCCGGTGAGCGGGTTCCGGAGCTCGTGCGCCACGCTGGACGCGAACCTGCCCAGCGCCGCGAGCCGATCGAGCTGGCGGATCCGATCTTCCATGCGCTTCAAGCTGGAGACGTCGAGGAGAGTTGCGACCGCGCCTCGGATCGTGCCGTCCACGTCGCGCAGCGGGGCCGTGCTCACTTCGACGGGAAGACTCGAGCCGTCCGGGCGGACCACCTCGTGCTCGGCTCGCACGGTGGTCTCCCCACTATCCAGGCTCGCGGTCAGCGCGTCGTGCCACGAGCGCGCTCCTTGGGCGGGGGGGATGCGGGAGATCGGGGCGGCGCGCGCCATCTCCCGGTCCAGGCCCAGGATCGCCTCGGCGCCGCGATTCCACGCGAGCACGCGCCGGTGCGTGTCGACCGCCACCAGCCCGAGGGGGAGGTTCTCGATCACCTCGTCCCGGAAGCGTGCCTCCAGGGTGAGGTTCTCGCGCAGGCCAAGGTTGACGAGAATCGGGCCCAGCGACGGGGCGATCGCCTGGAGCTTGTCCATCCGCCCGAGCGTGTCCTCCCCTTCGATGCCCACCATCGCGACGATGTGGCGGAACTGGCAGGGGTCGCACGCGCGCTCCCCTCCCGCCATCTCGTCCAGCCCCCTGTGGGACAGAGGGCAGGTCGCGCCGCCGCCGAGGGAGCCGGGGCAGGCCGGGACTTCCCCGGTCAAGCGCCCGACCCCGACCTCGCCGCGGATCGCGATCGGGCGCCAGGGTCCTCCGTTCCGGGAGCCAGAGGGAGCGGTCCACAGCTCTTCGTCCCCTTCCCCCAACGCGGCCCATCGGAGCCAATCCTGGGTCAGCCGGGACGCCGGCACCGGTTCGGGTCGAGGGTCCCCGAGGGCCGGGTTGGCCGGTCGGTAGAGCGTGAACGAGATGGGGCTCCCCTCGATCACGCCCAGCCAGAGGCGCGGCTCGTCGAGTGCACGGGCGAGGTAGGTGACCAGGGTCTGGTAGGTGTGGCCGGGCTCGGCGTCGGCGGAGGAGAAGGCGACCAGCTCGCCCAGTCCTTCCAGCTGAACGCGGGTAGCCAGCTCGCGGCGGAAATTGGTCTCGAGATCGCGGAGGAGCAGCTCGACGAGAGGGCTGAGGGACGCGGGGCCAGCGCTCTCCGGCGCCCCGGCCTCCTCTCCGGTGAGCGGCGCGAGTCCGCAGAGGGAGCGAATCTCCTCCGCGCGGCGCCAGAGCCGCTCGACGGATGCGCGCTGGGTCAGACGGGGTGGTGTGTTCAGGAACCGGACGCTAGCATCCGCCCCCGCGGGGGGTCAAGCCGCGTCGGGAGGGCGTGCCTTGCGGAGCGTCCCCCATCAGAGCGCGCCGTCGCCGCTGACCATCACCCGGAACGTCGCCGCCATGATCTTGAGATCCAGGAGGAGGCGGCCGTACCGGATGTAATAGAGATCGTACTGAAGCTTCCGGTTGACCGTCTCGACTGAGGTGTCGTACCGCCAGCGCACCTGCGCCAGACCGGTGACCCCGGGGAGCGCCTCGCAGCGGTGGACGTATTCGGGGAGCGTTTCCGACAGGGACACGACGAAGCTCGGCCTCTCGGGGCGCGGTCCGACGAGGCTCATGTCGCCCTTGAGCACGTTCCAGAGCTGCGGCGTCTCGTCGAGGCGCGTGACGCGGAGAATCTTTCCCACGCGCGTGACGCGGGAATCGGCACGCGAGGCCCAGACGGGCCCGGTGTTCTTTTCCGCGTTCGCCACCATGCTGCGGAACTTGTAGATCCGAAACGGACGACCGAAATAGTCCACCTGACGGCGGTCCGCGCCCTCGGGGCGCGTCTGGGCCGAGCCCTCTCCCGCGCGCCGCGGTCCCTTGCGGCGGGTCTTTCCGATGCGTTCCTGGGCGTAGATGATCGGTCCCCTGCTATCGAGCTTGATCGCGATCGCGACCAGGAGAAAGACCGGCAGCAGCACGAGCAGCCCCGCCGCGGACGCGAGAACGTCGATCGCGCGCTTCAGGCGCCAGTAGGCGGCGTCGGCCGGAGCGGTGCCGGTGTACCCGCGGGGATATTCGGATGGAAGGATCATGATGCTCACGAGACGACCCCCAACGCTGGGATGGCGGATGTCGGGCGGGAGTCCGAGGGGGGCACGGGGGGTGCTCGTTCGGACTCGGCCCCCCACCGATCCCTACCAGCATAGGGGTGGAAGGGGGAAATATCAATCGGTGGGGGTCGTGCTGGTATGACGGCACCGTGGGGAGGGGGAAGATCAAGTCGTGGGGCGATTGGAGCCGAAGCGAGCGCAGCGAGCAAGGCGACGTCTCACAGAGCCCAACGGCTTGATCTTCTCCCTCCCCACCCGCGCACTCGCGTCGTGCGCGGGTGGAGCCGGAGGGGTTACCGCGGGACAACCTCGACGACGGCGCGGAACGACATCCTCGCCAGCGCCGCCGCCATGTCGTCGGCGTTGGACTTGGAACGGACGCGCGCGAGACGGACCCGGTATCCACTTTCGGGCCCCTTCTCGAGGATCGCATCCTTCACGCGGAACCCGAGCAGCTCGAGAGCCTTCAGCTCGGCCTGCGCGCTCGACTCGCTCGCATACCCCGGAAGTACGACGTCGTATTCCGGAGCGCGGGGCTTGGGCGCCTTCACTGGCGCCGGCACCGGAGCAGGCGTCGGAGCTGGCGTTGCCGAAGCGAGCGGCGCCGACGCGACGGGCATCTGCGTCGCGGGGACGGGCGGCACCGAGGCGGCCGGCGCTTTCGCCGCGGGCGCGGAAGCCGTGGCACGGCTCGGCGGGTTCCCCGACGCGATCACGCGAGGAGCCGGTTGGGCCGGCGGCGGAGTCTCCTTCGGCGGCTTGGGCGCCTCGGGCTTTCCCTCCTCGGAGCCGGCGCCGAAGCTGTACCCGAACGAGAGACGGTGTACGTCGTCGAATTGATTGCTGGGCGTGAGCGCGTAATCCAGCTCCAGCTGATGGAAGTGGAGGCCCAAGCCGTAGGAGAGCCCCGTGGCCGGATCGTTGCTCGTGCCGAATTCGCGGCGGTAGCCGACGCGAAGGGACACGTTCGGATGCGCGCGCACCTCGGTGCCGATGCGAAGGTCCTTGTAGTAGTCGAGCGGCATGTTGTAGTCGGCCGCGAGCTGGATGCGCTCATTCAGGAACGCGTGCCCCGCGCCGAGCCGGATCTGGCGCGGCATCGGATATCCCGTTCCGTTGAAGGAAATCTGGGGACCCAGATTCTGGACGGCGGCGCCGAAGGTCGTGCCGAGGGCGGTGGCGCGGATGCCGAAGTCGAGGGCGGGGGCCGAAGCCGACACCGTGCCCAGGCTCTGCCGGATCATCTTCGCGTTCGCTCCGATGGAAATAGCCCGCGAGAGCTCTCGCGAAAGCCCCGCCGTCAGCGCGGCGTCGTAGACCCGGAACGTACCGGTCGGATTGTCGAACTCATCCACGCCCTGGATTCCGGGAGTGTGAAAGTAGGCAATGCTGAGCGAGCCCACCCCCAGCTTCCCCATCGGCCGCGCGACGCCGAGCCACTCATAGCTCAGGCCTTGCAGCCAGTTCGCATGCATCGCGCCGACTTGCGATTGGGTGAGCGTGGAGAGGGCCGCCGGATTCCAGAACTGGGCCGTCACGCCGGTGGCGATTCCGGTCTGCGCTCCCGCCATTCCGGCCGACCGGCCGCCGATCTCGAAGGAAAGGAAATCGGCCGAGGATGCGCCGACCGAGACGTCCGCGTGTGCGGTTCGCACGCCGGAAACCGAGGCGGGAATCAGGACCATCGCGAGAATAGCGAAAACACGAGAGGCGGCGGAAAACGCCCGCGGCGGCCTGGACATGAGGTGTTCCCCCGTTCAAGTGAGGATTGATCTCGCCCGCGTCCGCAACTTCGCTGGGACTCTATGGAAATCTATTGGATACCTAGGACTTACGCAGGAAACATGCCACGGAAGGCGAGCAATTCGCGGTGCGCCAAGCCCCTACAAGGCATTGTCCCCGCGCGTGGTGGACGGGCGGGCGTGTGAAACGCAATGCGACTTCTCCGTACCGCGACCGCAATCCGCACGCCTGCCCCTGGCAGTTCGACACGGCGGGGGCCGTACAGGGGGGCGGCGGAACCGGCGGGTGGGGGGGTTAGTACCGGAGGCGAAGCGAGACTTGCGGTCCCAGGGGGCCAAACGTGGCGGAAACCCGCGGCTTTGTCCCCGACGCGGGCGGGCCCAGCGAGAGGGCCATGGCGTCCACGACGTTCGCCGCATAGATCACGAGAGCGCCGTAACCAAAGCCACGGCGGATGTCCTCGGCAGAGCGGACGTCCTGGCCCAGGAGGTCCGCCTGCCGGCGATAACGGGCCTGGTCGTTGGGGTCGGTCGCCTCGGCCAGGAGCTGGCGGCTCGCCGCCATGTCCGCGCGCTTCCGCTGCACGGCCACCTCGGCAGCGGTATATCCGGCGCCGGCCGCGATCGTTCCCACCAGCCACAGAGCCCCCCGGCGGCCGTGGTTCGAGAATTCCTGCCCGGCGCCGGGGACGACGAGCGAGCGAACGACGATCTTGGCGCGCCCAAGCGTCGGGACCCCCAGCGATAGGCGGGTCGGGGTAGCCTCATAGACGGTGAATCGTGGGAGCATCCAGTAGTCGACGGCGCTCAAACCCCAGACGGCGCCGCCGTAAAAAAGCCACGCGTTCCGATTGCGGCGCTCCTCGCCCGCCCGGATGGCCGCCACGGCTCCCGATTCGTCGAGACGATCCCGGTAACGCAAATGGGCCCTCGTCGCCAGGGTCAAAGCGCCGATCTCCGCGAGTCCCATCGACAGCCCGCGCACGTGGCGCTTGGCCGCCATGTCGGGAACTCCCGGGAAGTTGAGGGAGCGGAGGAGGAGCGCGGCGCTGATGCCCGCCCCCTCCGAGGTCATCACGGGAGCTTCTCCGCGGGCCCCAAACTCGAAAACTCCCTGGGTATGCGCTACCCCGCCTCCCTGGGTGAGCAGCGAGAAGTGCCCCACGACTGACGAGGGAAGATCCAGGGGCGTGCGCCCGAAGACCTCGGTCGGTCCCTTGATCGCGATGGCGACGCTGGGTGGCGTTGAAAGCAGGGTCAAAACCGGGGGGGCTGCCGGCTGGTCCCCCGTCTGGGCGGCCGCCGTCCTCGCCCTGAAAGCCGGCACCGAGAGCGCAAGGACCAGAATGAGAACGAAGCAGCGCGTCACCATGACCAGTGACGTTATGGGTCGGTCGCGGAGGCTGTCAAGCGCGGCGCTACCTTCGGGCTGCACTCAATGCGGCTCAATGCCGTACGATTTGGGGCGTTCCGTACCGGGGCGGGACGGTCCCGGGCGCGATTTCCTCTTGGCTCGGGCGAGCCAGCATGGAGCCGGGGGCGGAGGGAAACGAGAGCGTCGAATGCTCACGATCTTTGGACGGCACTTTTCATGCTAGTTTCACCCGTCGTTCGGGGGAGTCTATACATGTGGTAGTGGAGATCCCCACCGGCCTCCGCATTGGTGCACGTTAGGTTCCGCTAGCGCAACGGGGGTTTCCGTGGTTGCGACCGACCCAGCGACGATTGCACATCGCGACGCCTGCCGCGTGGCGGATGCACGCTTTTTACCCCATCGACTTTTCCTTTGCTGCGCACTTGGTCTCATATTGACCGGTCTCTGCCTCGTCCGGCCGGCGGCCGCGGCCGACGAGATTCACTGGACGATCACCGGGCAGACTTCGGTCACGTTCGACTGGAGGGGCACGAGCGCGGAGAACACGATCCGCTGCGGCACATCACCGGGGTCCTACACGATCACGGTCACGGGGGCGACCCCGAGCCCGCTTCCCGACTCTTCTCCCGGCCCGTTCTGGGAGGCCCGGGTCACCGGCCTTTCGCAGAACACTCGTTATTACTACCGGATCGGCGCCAACGCCGAGCACACGTTCCGCACTCCCCCGCCCCGCGGCAGCTCGGGCTTCTGGATCGGGGAAGAGGCGGACATCGGCAGCTCCGTCGCCTATTCCACCGTCGTGCCGACTCAGGCCCAGATGGCCGGCGATTCGCCGAACATCGCCGGCGACGACCGGCCCCTTTTGGTGCTGGCTCCGGGGGATCTCACGTACGGCGACCAGCACGGCGCGACCGCCGTCGATCAGCACTTCAACGACGTGCAGGCGTGGTCCCAGGACGTCGCGTACATGCCGGCGTGGGGCAACCACGAAGACGGCTCATCCGTGGACGACCGGCAGAATTATGAAGGGCGTTTCGACTTCCCCAACTCCCAGGACTGCCCGAACGCTCCGACCACGGGAGGGCCCGGAGAAGAGTGGTACTGGTTCGACTTCGGGAACGCGCGGTTCATCGCCTATCCCGAGCCCTTCAGCGGAGCCTGGCTGGACTGGAGAAACAAGGCGGATCCGATCATGGCGGCCGCGCAGAGCGATCCGGCCATCCAGTTCATCGTCACGTTCGGGCACCGGCCTCCCTGGTCGTCCGGAGCGGATCACACCGGGGACGCGACGCTGGCCGGGTACATGCGCGACCTGCACGTCAAGTACGCCAAGTACGTCATGAACATCGCCGGACACTCGCACCATTACGAGCGCTCGAACCCCACCCTGACCGACGGGCTTCTTCATATCATCGGTCCGGGCGGCGGCTCCTCGCTCGGAGGTCTGGCCGCGACCCAGCCGGGCTGGTCCGTGTATCGAATCGATCATCTGCAGCACATCAAGATGTTCTTCGCATCGGACCGGATCGACGGCTACACGGTTTGCGGACCCGCTGGAGCCGGGAACACCGGCGCCTGCACGCAGGGGACCGTCATCGACACCTGGACCATCCCCGCCCCGGGCGGATCCGGCCCGGCCGATCAGGTCCCACCGGGGTCCATTTCTGACCTGCGAGGGAATTGAGGGTGCCCACCATGAGATGGCTCCGGAGATTCTGCGCCACGGCACTGGTGGCCGCCGCGGCTGTGACCGCGGGGGTCGCGGCTGCCGCGATCGACGAGGTGCATTGGACCGTCATGGGCCAGACCGCGGTGTCCTTCGACTGGCGCGGCCCGGACAGCACGATTCAATTCGGCACGTCGACGGCCTATGGCCGCGCCGTCACGGGTGCCACGCCGAGCCCGCTGCCATTCTCTTCCGCCGGACCGTTCTGGGAGGCGAAGCTCACCGGCTTGACCGAGAACACGCTGTACCACTACTCCATCGCGGGCGGACCCGACCATACCTTCCGCACGCCGCCGCCGCGCGGGTCGTCGGGATTCACCGTGTACGTCGAGGGGGATATCGGAGAAACCTCGAGCTATCCGCGCATGGGCACGGTGCAGTCCCAGATCGCCTCGGGCGCCCCTTCCCTGGTCTTCATGGTGGGCGATCTCACCTATGCCAACGCCCACGGCCAGGCCACGGTCGACCAGCACTACAACGACGTGATGGCTTGGTCCCGGGATGCCGCGTACATGCCGGGGTGGGGCAACCACGAGTGGGACATTCCCACCGCGGACGATTTGAGGAACTACAAGGGCCGGTTCGACCTCCCCAACCCCCAGACGTCCCCTGGGTCCCCCGCCGTCAGCTGCTGCGGTGAGGACTGGTACTGGTTCGACTACGGGAACGTCCGCTTCATCGCCTATCCCGAGCCCTGGTCCGGCGCGTGGAGCGATTGGAAGACCAAGGCTGCCACGATCATGAGCGCCGCGCAGAGCGATCCCGCCATCAGGTACATCGTGACCTTCGGGCACCGGCCGCCGTATTCGTCGGGCCACCATCCGGGCGACGCGACGCTGGCGGGATACATGGGCACCCTCGGCGCCACGTACAGCAAGTACGTGCTGAACCTGTGCGGGCACAGCCACAACTACGAGCGGACCTACCCGCAGAGCGGCGTCGTTCACCTGACCGTGGGGACGGGCGGCGCGAGCCTCGAGCAGGACGGCACCTGCCTCTGGCTCACGTGCACCCAGCCCTCGTGGTCGGCGTACCGCGCCATGTATCTCGGCTCGCTCCGGCTCCGCTTCACGTCCACCGGGATCGACGGGGCGTTCATCTGCGGCCCCACGGGCGGCGGCACCAACGACGTCACCTGCACGCAGGGCAGCGTTCTCGATGCCTTCACCATCGGAGCCCCGGGCATCGTGGACGTGATTCCTCCGGCCCCGCCGAGCAACCTCAGGGCTTCCCCGTGATCGATCGCCGCTTTTGCCCCATCCGCCAGGGAGTCGCACGCATTCTGGTGTCGATTGCCTGGGCATCGTTGCCGGCGGCCCCCGCGGCCGCCACGACGTACTCAGGATTCGTCAACATGGTGACCGACTCGTCCCTGGTATTCACCGTCCTCGCGGTTCCGAAGGCGGTCTACATGGTGCCATTCGTGGACCCTGTTTTCGGAACGCGCGTGGTGCGAATCGCCAACGACCCCGGGACGTCGACGGCGCCGGTCTCGGGGACCTGGGGCACCGACGCCCGGCACCACTATTCGAAGACGCAGCCCTGGAGCTCGGACAACTCCCTGATCATGATCGAGAACAAGGGAGGCGGGTCCCCGTCCAGCCTCATTCTCGACGGCAACACGTATCTGCCGAAGCTGTCGCCCTGCGGCAGCTACAGCCCGTACGACTACCGGTGGCATCCCAGCCCGGCCCATCCGCACGAGCAGATCAACGTGTCATCGTCCGGAACGGAGCTCATGTGGTACGACGTCACCACGTGCACGAAGACCCGCACCTGGACGCTCCCGATCGCTGCCGCCGGCTTCGGATCCGGGGAAGGAAATCCGTCCAACGACGGCCGGTACGTGGCGCTGGCGAGCGCCACGCAGATGTTCGTCGTCGATATGGACCCCCAGGCACCGTTCGCGCCGTATCCCTCAAAGCGGATCGGGCCGGCGGTCGATATCTCCTCCTGCGGGCTCTCGGGGGGCTGCAGCATCGATTGGGTGTCGATTTCCGCCTCCGGCAAGTACGCCGTCGTGAGCTACAACGGGGACCACCCCCGCATCTACGACGTGGATCCCAATACCCTGGCGCTCACGCCCCATCCGATGCTGGCCGCCTCGCCGCGCTGCAGCGGGGGCTCGGCGGCGGAGGGGTTCGTCTTCGACGTGGGACACGCGGATGTCGCCCTGAACCCGTTCGACAATAACGAGGATGTCATGATCGGGCAGGAGCACTGCGGGAACATCGGAAGCGTGGTGAACGGCATCCTGATGGGCGGCGTGACGATGGTCCGGCTTAGGGACGGCGCCATCACGTCGCTGACGGATCCGACGAACGAGGCCTACCCCCATCACATCTCGACCCGGAATCTCGATCGGCCCGGCTGGGCGTATGTCGGCTACTACCCCCAGGCGGGCCAGCGCTTCACGGACGAGGTGGTCGCGGTCAAGATGGACGGCAGCAAGGCGGTCCAGCGCTTCGCCCACAAGCACAGCGCCTTCAGCGGATGCTACCGGTGCGAATCCCACCCGGTGCCGTCGCGTGACGGACGTCGGGTGATCTTCGCGAGCAACTGGGTCGACAACTGCGGGGGCTTGTGCGGGACCTCGACGGTGATCCAGGACTATCTGATCGACGCCCGGGCCGGTGGGCTGGATAACGTCCCCCCGTACTCGGTACGCGATCTGCAGGCTCGGTAGGTCCCTGCTGGCGGCGGTGTGCATGGCGGCCTGGCGCTACGCGGAAAGATGAAGCGGGAAAATCAATCCGTGGGACTCCGACTACGACGACCATTCGCCCCACGGATTGATTTTCCCGCTCGTCCGCCCGCCATCCCCGCGCGTTTAGTTATCAAGGCCGGTACTCGGAGGGAGCGAGCGCCGATTCAATCAACACCCGATGAAGGTGTGGTGGTGAAGCCTGTAGGTGTTGGACGGTACCCCGAGCCATGTCTTTGGACGCGTGGGGAGGAACGCGTAGGGAGCCTTCGCAGGAACTGCTCTGCTTGGCAGAGCAGTTCCGAGAACAGCCCCCGGAGCGTTGCCTCCCCGCGCGCCAAAAACGCGTAGCGCTGGGTTGCCCCCTGCACCGCCGCGCGCACGCTACCGCAGCACGATGAACCGCCCCCGCACGACCCCCTCCGCCGCCTCGACCCGATAGAAATAGATCCCCGACGGAAGCGGCCGCCCCGAAGCGTCGCGCCCGTCGAAGCGGACGGCATGTCTCCCCCGAGGAACGCTCGGCGCCTCGAGAAGCTTCTGCACCATGCGCCCCGTTACGTCGTACAGGCGCGCGCGGACGAATCCGGCGCGCGACGTCGTCACGAAGAACAACCCGTCGGGGCGGACCGGGTTGGGGGACATGACGGCGGCGAACGACAACCCTGTCCCATCCTCTCCCACGGGCGCACCCGATACGACATAGTCCTGATATACGGAGACGTTGTCCGCCTGGAATGCTTCACCGGGAGCGACCGGGGCGTAGAGCACGTTGAAATCGATGGTCGAGCTGGTGGTGAGGGCCACGTAGTCCACCGCTGTCTTCTTCCACGCCGAGGTCAGAGGGACGTCGGGCGAGAAAACAGAGACTCCCTGCTGTACGCCTGCGAAGAATTCCCGGATCCGGAGTTGCGCCTTCCCCGTGCCCGCGGCGGAGCGGACCCAGGCGGCGAACCGGTACACCGTGCCGGCGGCGGGGACCAACGCGACCGTGTTCGGCACGTCGTTGATCCCGAACTTGGCCGTGCCCGTGGCGGGACCGGTCATCTCGAGGGAGAAGGCGCCGTCAAAGCCGCCGGCGACGCGCTGCATGGTCGCTCCCACTCCCGACCAGCCTCCCGTCGAGGTCTCGAACGAGGGATTGCCGGTCAGGCTGGTGCCGGGCGGAGGGTTCGCCGCGAATACCGAGGCGGTCGCCGTGTCCGCCTGACCGCTGTTGTCGGTGACGACCACGCTGGCCGTCCAACGTCCCGGCGCATAGGCGTGGGTTGCCGTGGTCCCCGCCTGGGGGCCGACAATCGTTCCGTCTCCGAAGTCGAATACATAGGAGGCGACGCTTCCGTCGGAGTCGGTCGAGCCGGAGGCATCGGCGGTGACGTTGAGAGGACTGTTGCCGGTGGCCGGAGTGAGGCTCAGCGCGGCTGACGGAGGCAGACCCGCGAGCACCGTGATGGCGCTGATCGACGTGCCCGAAAGCGCGTTCGACGCCGTGAACGAGACGCCGTAGGGCGTTTTGGGGCGGGCGTCCCCGGCAGCCGGCGTCCAGGTCAGGGTGCCCGAGGTGTTGCCGACGCCGGCGGTGAACACCGCGTTGTTCCCCGCGGGAAGAGCCGAGAGGTCCGCCATCAGCGATGTGAGCGCCTCGCCGTTGGGGTCGGATGCCGTCACCACCACGGATACCGGCGTGCCCGCGATAGGCTCGATCGAGCGCGGGGCGGCAACGACCGGTGCCGAATCCAGGCGGGTCTCGTTGACGAAAAACGAATCGACCGCGTTTCCGAGGGCGCATTCCACATCGTTCGTCCCGCCCCCGGCCGGCCCGCAGAGAAAGACGCCCTGGATCCCCGACGAGGTGAATCGGAGGCGCAGGGGGCCCAGGTGGTACGCCCGAAACGCGGACCAGGAGGGCTGCGTGCACGTGAGCCACAGGCAACTTCCATCCTGCTCCAGGCTGGACCCGCCGGTTCCCACCGTCACGTGGACGACGCCCTTCTGCTGGTACGAGCGCTCGTAGTCGTGACTGTGCCCGTCCAGGTTCAGCACGTACTTGCTGTGGCCGGCGCCCAGGGCGTCCAGATATCCCTTGAGCGAGACCAATCCCGAATGGTGCCCGGACGAATAGGCCGGCCGGTGGCCGAAGGTGATGATGAAGCGGATCGCTGGATCCGCCTGGGCCGCGTCCATGATCGAAGCGGCCGTGGCGTTCCACGCCGCCAGGGCCCCGGTCCACGGCTCGGGATAGGCGATGAAGCGGACGTTCCCGTAGTCGAACCAGTACCAGTCCTCGCCGCAGCAGGCCACGGCGGGCGAGCCCGGGGAGGTTTGCTGGTTGGGAAGGTCGAACCGACCCTTGTAGTTTCGGAGATCGTCCGTGCCGGGATCCCCCTCGTGGTTGCCCCACGCCGGCATGTAGGCGGCGTCCTGGGACCAAGCCATCATGTCGTTGAAATGGTTGTCGACCGCGGCTTGTCCGTTGTCGTCGCCGTACGTGAGGTCGCCGACCATGAGGACGAACGCGGGGCTGGTGGCTGCGACGAGGGTCTGGACCGCGGCTACGTTGGGATAAGTCGTTGCGTCCCCGATGTCCCCTTCCACGAGGACCGTGAACGAGGTGGGCGAGCCCCGGGGCGGAGGCGTGTGGAACGTGTGATCGGGTCCGCCGCCGATCGAGTAATGGTACAGCTTGTTCTCCGACAGACCGGTGATCCGGGCTTCCCGGAAGGGGCCGGGCGATGAGAATGGAACAGGACTGGGGGTGGTGGCCGTGAGCGTCTGGCCATAGTAGATCGTGGGCCCGTAGGCGATGACGCTGTCGGGGCCCTCCCAGTCGAACGTGACCGCGTTCTGGCCCATGAGGGTCCAGTGCACCTGCCGGCCGCCGATCGCGGCCGCGTGGGCCGGGTGCGCCGCCGACACCAGAACGGCGAGCGCCAGAACTCCGATGGTACGTCCTATGGTGCGTCCTAGGGAATCAGGAGTGATTCGCTCAGCGCAGAACAATGAACCGGCCTCGCAGCGTCCCTTCCCTGGTTTCGACGCGGTAGAAGTAGATTCCGGATGCGACCCGCCGCTCCGCGGCGTCCTTTCCGTCGAACCGGGCCATGTGCCGGCCCGCCGGGAGGCTGGTCGCCTGCATCAGCGTCTTCACGAGGCGGCCGGAGGCGTCGAAGACCCGCACCTGGGCCGGACTCTCCCGGGTCGTCGTGAAGGAGAGCGTGGCCCCCATGCCCGCGGGCGCGGGATTGGGCGCCATGACGGCCGCGAATGAAACCCCGGACGGCGACGCTTCCCGTGAGGGAGCGGCGGCCGCCGCCGAGCCTCCGGTCACGACGCGGATCGAGATGTTGTCGGTCTGGAAGACTTCGCCCGCCACGACGGGTCCATCGAGAACCTGGACGTCGAGCGTCGATCCCCCGGCCACGGCTACGTAGTCCAGCGTGACCATCTGCCACGTGGGCGACAGCGTGGCACTGGGCGATTCGGTCAGGACGCCCTGCTGGACACTCCCGAGATATTCGCGGACGCGGATCACGGCCTTCCCCTTCGCGGAGGCGGACCGGACCCACGCGCTGAGGCGGTAGCGGGTGCCGGCCGATGCCGTGCTGGCCACCCAGTTCGGGCTGTCGTTCACGCCGAACTTCGCCGTGCCCGTGGCCGCGCCCTGCATTTCGAGCGCGAAAGCTCCGTCGAATCCGCCCGCCACGCGCTGGATCGCATCCCCGCCGCTCGCGACCCAGCCGGTGCTGGCGGCCTCGAAGGAGGGATTGCCGACCCAGTTTTGCCCAGGATCGACGGCCGCCGCGATCACGGGAGCGGAGGCGGAGGCGGTGCCTCCGGCGTTGTCCGTGACGAGCACCGTCGCCGTCCAGCTGCCGGCCGCGTAGGTGTGAGAGGCTGTGGCGCCGGCCTGGGGCCCGACAACCGTGCCATCCCCGAAGTCGAACCGGTACGAGACGATGGTCCCGTCCGCATCATTCGATCCCGAGGCGTTCGCGATGAGCGCCAGGGGCGCGTTCCCCGTGGTGGGAGTCAGGCTCAGCGCGGCGGTCGGAGACAGATTGGGCGGGTAGACCGTGATCGAGGTCGTGGCCGATCCCGAAAGTGCGTTGGACGCCGTGAAGACGACGTCATAGGAATTCGGGCGCGAGTCGCCGGTCACGGGCGTCCAGGTCAGGGTCGCCGTCGTGTTCCCCGCCCCTGCCGTGAACACGGCGTCATTGCCGGACGGAAGGGCCGAGAGATCGGCGGTCAAGGAAGCGATCGCGTCCCCGTCCGGATCGGCTGCGGTGATCGCGACCGTGCTCATGACTTGTTCGCGCGCGGCCGCGGTCGAGGGAGCGGTGACGGAAGGCGCCCGATCCACGTCGGCCACGGTGATTCCCGTGGAAGCGGATCCCGAGAGTGCGTTGGAAGCCGTGAAGGTGACGACGTACGGGTCCGTGCGGCTGTCGGAGAACCCGGGGGTCCAGCGGAACGTGCCGCTGGTGTTTCCCGGACCGGCCGTGAACGTAGCGCCGTCCCCAGCGGGCAAACCCGAGATGTCCGCGGTCAGGGCCGTGATCGCGTCCCCGTCCGGATCGGAGGCCGAGACGGTGAACATGGCGAGGGATCCCTCGGCTGCGGCCGCCGTGGCGGGAGCCGTCACGGAAGGCGCCTGGTCCACCGCCTTCACCGTGATCGCCGTGATCGTCTGGCCTGAACGGGCGTTCGTGGCCGTGAAGACCACGCTGTACGGCGTCGCGCGCGCGTCCGCCGTCGCGGGCGTCCAGGTCAAGGTGCCCGAGGTGTTGCCGGCTCCTGGCGTGAATGCGGCGTTGTTCCCCGCCGGCAAGGCGGAGAGGTCGGCTGCCAAGGACGTGATCGCGTCGCCGTCCGGATCCGACGCCGTCACGGTCACGCTGAGTGCGTTCCCCGCGGTCACGATGGCAGTCGCGGGAGCTGTGACGACGGGCGAGCGATCCACCTGGGTGACCACGATCGCCGTGGTGTCGGCGCCCGTGAGCGAATTCGCGGCGGTGAAGATCACGTTGTAGGGCGTCGAGCGGCCGTCGGTGAAGGTCGGGATCCAGGTCAAAGTCCCTGACGTGTTCCCCGCGCCGGCCGCGAAGACCGCGTTGTTCCCCGCTGGCAGCACCGAGAGGTTCGCGGTGAGGGAGGCGATGGCATCCCCGTCCACGTCGGCGCTGGTCACCGTGACTGTGAGCGGCGAGCCCTCCGCCACGCTCACCGACGTCGGCGACGTGACGGTCGGAGGGTTATCGGAGGAGCGCACCGTGATCGCGGTGACGGCCGTGCCCGACAGAGCGTTGGAAGCCGTGAAGGTCACGTTGTAGGGATTGGAACGGATACTCGTGACCTGTGGCGTCCACGTGAACGTGCCGGACGTATGTCCGGGGCCGGCCGTGAAGTGCGCGTCCAGGTCCTTCTTCGGCAGCTTGGAGATATCCGCTGTGAGGTTCGCGATGTTCTGTCCGTCTGGATCCGAGGCGCTGACCACTATCGTGAGGCGATGCCCCGTGGTCGCGATGACGGTCGGCGGAGCGACCACGACGGGACGCCGGTCGGTATTGGCCACGGTGATTGCCGTGGTGGCGGAGCCCGAGAGAGCGTTCGAGACCGTGAATGCCACGTTGTAGGGGGTCGGCCGGGAATCGACGAACGTCGGAGTCCACGTGAGCGTCCCGCTGGTCTTTCCCGTTCCCACCGCGAATACCGCGTTGTTTCCCGCCGGCAAGGCGGTGAGATCCGCGGTCAGCGACGTCAGGAGATCCGCGTCCGGATCCGACGCCGTCACGGGGATTGTGGCCTGGGCGCCCTCGCCCGCGGTAACCGCCGCGGGAGCGCCCACCGTCGGCGCGCGGTCCACGTTGGTCAAGGTGATGGCGGTGGAAGCGGTGCCCGATGAGAAATTGGACGCGGCGAAGGTTATGTTGTAGGGCGCCGGTCGGGCATCGGCGTACGTCGGCATCCACGTCAGCGTGCCCGACGTGTTCGCCGGCCCGGACGTGAACGCCGCGTTATTGCCTGGAGGAAGCGCCGAAAGATTCGCCGTGAAGGAAGTGAGGGCGTCTCCATCGGGATCCGAGGCTGAGACGGAGAACGAGATCGCCACCCCTTCCGTTCCGGCGATGGCAGCCGGCGCGGTGACAACCGGAGGGGAATCTCCGGGGAGGAACTCGAAGGCTCCGCGATCAGCGAACAGCACGGGCCCGGCGCCCGCATTCGGCGTCGCGAGGTCATCGATCCGCGAACGTCCCTCCGTGTCCGTGGCGGGCCAGTTCGAGGCCGCCGAGTTGGCGTTGTCGATGGCTGCCGATCCCGCGAGGAGGTGAAAGTCTCCCGCCGAAGCGTTCACGAACCGTGGGTCCGCCTCGGCGGTATGCATGTCGTTTCCGGACGCGGCGCTATAGGCGGCGACCGAGGAATAGACCGTCGAGATGTACTTGACCGGAGGCTGCCCGTTCGAGTTCCAGAGCACGTTGTAGTCCGAGACGAAGCCCACGGAGGATGAGGCGTCCACCCAGAGGTTGAATTCCTTGGGGAACACCGTGAGGCCATTGTTCACGGCGACGCAATTGAACAGGCTGCTTCCGGTGCAGCTTCCCTCGATGGAGAAGCCATCCTTGTAGTTGCCGTACGCGACGTCATTCCGGTGGATCGAGCCCGTGGAGCCGTTCAGGTGGTCGAATCCGTGGTCCCCGTTGTTCCAGGAGATGTTCTCGACCGAAACGTTGTCGTTGGAAAAGCTGTTGATTTGAAGTCCCGTGTCCTGGTTATCGTGCAACCGATTACGCAGCATTAAGTTACTGACAGCGCGATTCAGATAGATCCCGTTGGCGCGACGGGTGGCCGGGTCCGCGTTGCGCATCGACTCATTGTCCTGGATCGTGCAGCCGGTGGTCGCGGAGACAAGCGCGATTCCATGATCCAGCCCATCGGAGATGACGTTGGAGGCGACCAGGATTGCCGAGCAAGCGGAGAGTCCGATCCCATAGGCGGCCGAGAACGTCACCGTGTTGCCCGAGACGATGCAGTTGCTCGATCCGCTGCTCAAATAGATCGCGCGATCCTCGGTTCGCGTCACGTTGAACCCACTGATCGTCACCCAGGACTTTTGCGAGATCTTGATTCCGTCCAGCCTGTGCCCCACGTGGGTCGCGTGCGTCCCGGGGTTTCCCCCGCCGGCGTTCACGTAGAGGCCCTGGCCCGCGACGTAGAGGAAGCTCCGCGACGGAAGCGTGGCGGGAGTCGCCGTGGACGGCGTGAGCCGCGTTCCGTCGGCGAATACCTGGATCGGGCCCCACGTCACGGAAGGCGCCAGCCAGACGTCCCCCGAATACGGGGTCCACAGGGATGTCGCGGAAAAGTCGTCCGACCCGTCGATCACGACGCCGGTCCCCAGCGCCTGGAGCACGAAGGGGCTTCCCGAGTTCCCTCCCGGGGCCGGAATGGAAACCTGCTCCGGGTAGGTTCCCGGCAGGACGTAGATGGTGGTTCCGGGACCCGTCTGCGCCGCGACGGCCGCCGAGATGGTCCGGTACGGAATGGAGGAGCTTCCCGGGCCGAAATCGGAGGCGTTCGGGTTGGTGTTGTCGACGTAGTACACCCCGGCGGCCAACGACAGTGACGGCGTGACGGCCGCGGCCAACACCAGGCACAGCGAAGCGAGGAGACGGAACGACTTCATTTCATGACCACCATTCGCCCTTGTATCGAACCTTCCGATGCCGAGACACGGTAGAAGTAGACGCCCGATGCAAGCCGCCGGCCCGCGGCGTCCGTGCCGTCGAACAGCACGCTGTGTCGACCCGCGGGAACGCGGGCTCCCTCCAGAAGATCGCGCACGCGGCGCCCGGAGACGTCGAAGATCCTGACGTTGACCGACCCGTCGCGTGTCGTTGTGAAAAGAAGTGTCGCTGTCGGATTCATGGGATTGGGAGCCATGACCGCCGTGAAGGGCGCCGGTGGCGCCTCCCGGCCGGTGACGAGGGACGCCGCGGCGCCTCCGGTCACGATCCGGATCGAGATGTTGTCGGTCTGGAAGGCCTCATTGGGCACCACGGGCCCGTCGAGCACCAGGAAGTCGAGCGTCGATCCCGACGTCAGCACCACATAGTCCACCGTGACCATCTGCCACGCGGGCGAGAGTGTGACGGTGGGAGACTCCGTGGTGACGCCCTGCTGGGTGCTGCCGAGGTATTCCCGCACCCGGAGAAAAGCCTTGCCGACCGCGGACGCGGAGCGGACCCAGGCGATGAATCGGTATCTCGTGCCGGCCAGGGTGGGGGCGGCGACCCAGTTGGGGCTGTCGTTCACGCCGAACTTCGACGTGCCGGTGGACGGAGCCTGCATCGAGAGCGAGGAGGTTCCGTCGAACCCGCCGGACACGCGCTGCATCGCGCCGACGCTCGCGGTCCAGCCGGTGGTCGAGGACTCGAACGAGGGGTTGCCCACCAGATTTGGCCCGGGGCCGACGCTCGCGACGAACACCGAGGCGGTCGCGGTCGCGGTGCCTCCGCTGTTGTCGGTGACGAGCACGCTGGCCGTCCAGCTGCCCGCCGCATAGCTGTGCGTGGCCGTTGTGCCGGGCTGGGGGCCCACGATGGTTCCGTCACCGAAGTCGAACCGGTAGGAGACGATGTTCCCGTCCGGATCGACGGATCCCCCCGCGTTCGCCGTCACCGCCAGCGGCGCATTCCCCGTCACCGGATTCAGGGTGAGGGCCGCCGTCGGATTCTGGTTCGGCAGGAGCACAGTGATGGCCGAGCTGGCTGAGCTGGACGAGGCATTGAGCGCGGTAAACGCGACGCTGTACGGCGCGGGCCGCGCGTTACCAGTCGCGGGTGTCCACGTGAAGGTCCCCGAGGTATTGCCGGCTCCGGCCGCGAACACGGCGTTGTTCCCCGCCGGGAGGGCCGAGAGATCCGCCGTCAAGGATGCGATCGCGTCGCCGTCAGGGTCGGAAGCGGTCACCGTGAACGTCAGCAGCACATGCTCCGTTCCGCTTACGGCCGCGGGAGCGCCCACCGAGGGCGCCCGATCCACGTTGGTTACCGTGATCGAAGTCGACGCCGAGCCCGAGAGGGCGTTGGAGGCGGTGAATGCCACGGTATAGGGGGTTCCGCGTCCATCGGCGAAGGTCGGGGTCCAGGTGAAGGTCCCCGACGTGTTCCCGGTCCCCGAGGCCAGCGCGGCGTTGTTCCCCGCGGGTAGCGCCGACGTGTCGACGGTAAGAGACGTGATCGCGTCGGCGTCGGGGTCGGCGGCGGACACGGTGAACGTGATCAGCGACTGCTCCGCTCCGCTCGCCGTGGCCGGGGCGGTCACCAGGGGCGCCCGGTCCACGTTGGTGACCGTGATGGCCGTGGTTCCCGAGCCCGGGAGCGCGTTCGACGCGGTGAAGGCAACGTTGTAGGGCGTGCCGCGGCCGTCGGCGGAGGTCGGGGTCCAGGTGAAGGTCCCGGACGTGTTCCCCGTTCCGGCCGCGAACGCGGCGTCATTTCCCGCGGGAAGCGCCGAAAGGTCCGCCGTGAGAGACGCCAGAGCATCGCCGTCGGGGTCGGAGGCCGCCACCGTGAACGTAATCAGCGACTGCTCCGCTCCGCTCGCTGTGGCGGGAGCCGTCACCGAGGGCGCCCGGTCGGTGTTGGCGACCGTGAGCGCAGTCGAGGCCGAGACCGAGAGGGTGTTCGACGCGGTGAAGGTCACGCTGTAGGGCGTGCCCGAACCGTCGGCGAATGTCGGGGTCCACGTGAACGTCCCGGCGGTGTTCCCGGCGTTCGCAGTGAACGCGGCGTTGTTCCCCGCGGGAAGCGCCGAGGTGTCCGCCGTGAGCGAGGTGATCGTGTGCCCGTCTGGATCGGAGGCCGAGACCGTGAACGTGATGAGGGAGCCCTCGGCTCCGCTCGCGGAAGCCGGAACGGTGACCACGGGAGCCCGATCGTCCGTCACGGTGATCGCGGTCGTGGCGGACCCGGTGAGCACGTTCGAAGCGGTGAAGGTCACGCTGTAAGGCGTGCCGCCGCCGTCGGCGAAGGTCGGGGTCCACGTGAGGGTTCCCGACGTGTTTCCCGCCCCGGCCGTGAACGCGGCGTCGTTCCCCGCGGGAAGCGCCGAAAGGTTCGCGGTCAGGGACGTGATCGCCTGAGCGTCGGGATCGGAGGCGGAAACAGTGAAGGAGATAGCCAATCCCTCCGGCCCGCTCGTGCTGGCCGGAGCCGTCACCACCGGCGGCTGATCGTCCGTGACGGTGATCGCGGTCGAGGCCGAGCCCGAGAGCGAGTTCGACGCGGTGAAGGTCACGTTGTAGGGCGTGCCGCCGCCATCGGCGACGGTGGGGGTCCAGGTGAAAGTCCCGGACGTGTTGCCGGCCCCGGTCGTGAACACGGCGTTGTTCCCCGCGGGAAGTCCGGAGAGGTTGGCCGTCAGCGACGTGATCGCGTGGCCATCCGGATCGGAGGCCGAGACCGTGAACGTGATGAGGGTGCCCTCGGCTCCACTCCTGGACGCGGGAGCGGTGACCACCGGAGGCTGGTCATCGGTCACGGTGATCGCGGTCGAAGCCGAGCCCGACAGCGCGTTCGACGCGGTGAAGGCCACGTTGTAGGGCGCGCCGCCGCCGTCGGCGAACGTCGGGGTCCACGTGAAGGTCCCCGAAGTGTTCCCCGCGTCGGTCGTGAACGCGGCGTTGTTCCCCGCGGGAAGGGCCGAGGTATTCGCGGTCAAGGATGCGACGGCGTCGCCGTCGGGGTCGGACGCCGAGACCGTGAAGCTGATCAGCGACTGCTCCGATCCGCTCGCCGTGCCCGGAGCCGTGACCGAGGGGGCCCGGTCCACGTTGGCGACCGTGACCGCGGTCGAGGCCGAGCCGGAGAGCGCATTCGAGGCGGTGAAGGTCACGTTGTAGGGTGCCCCGCGACCGTCGGCGAAGGTCGGGGTCCACGTGAAGGTGCCCGAGGTGTTCCCCGCCCCTGCCGTGAACGCGGCATTGTTCCCCGCGGGAAGCGCCGACGTGTCGGAGGTCAAGGACGTGATCGCGTCGCCGTCAGGATCGGAGGCGGACACCGTGAACGTGATCAGCGACTGCTCGCCCCCGCTCGCGGTGGCCGGGGCTGTCACGGAAGGCGCCCGATCGGAGTCGGCGACGGTGATCGCGGTGGTGGCCGAGCCGGAGAGCGCGTTCGACGCCGTGAAGACCACGTTATAGGGCGCGCCGCGGCCGTCGGCGAAGGTTGGGGTCCAGGTGAAGGTCCCGGAAGTGTTTCCCGCTCCGGCCGTGAACGCGGCGTTGTTCCCCGCGGGAAGGGCCGAGAGATCCGCCGTCAGGGACGCGACCGTGTCTCCGTCGGGATCGGACGCCGAGACCGTGACGGTGATCGGCGACTGTTCCGCGCCGCTCGTCGTGGCCGGAGCCGTCACCACGAGTGCCCGGTCCACGTTGGTGACCGTGACCGCGGTCGAGGCCGAGCCGGAGAGTGCATTCGAGGCGGTGAAGGTCACGGTGTAGGGCGCCCCGCGACCATCGGCGAAGGTCGGGGTCCACGTGAAGGTCCCCGAAGTGTTCCCCGCTCCGGTCGTGAACGCGGCGTTGTTCCCCGCGGGAAGCGCCGAGAGATCCGCGGTGAGCGACGCGATCGCGTCGGCGTCAGGGTCGGAGGCGGATACCGTGAACGTGATCAGGGACTGCTCGGCCCCGCTGACCGTGGCCGGCGTGCTCACGATCGGCGCCCGATCCACGTTGGCGACGGTGATCGCGGTGGTGGCCGAGCCGGAGATCGCGTTCGACGCGGTGAACGTCACGTTATAGGGCGCGACGCGGCCGTCGGCGAAGGTCGGAGTCCAGGTCAAGGTCCCCGAGGTGTTCCCCGCCCCGGCCGTGAACGCCGCGTTGTTCCCCGCCGGCAATGCCGTGAGGTTCGCGGTCAACGACGAGATCGCTTGGCCGTCCGGATCCGAGGCCGTCACCGTGACGGTGATCGGAGCCTGTTCCGGTCCGCTCGCCGCCAACGGGGCGACGACGACGGGAGCCTGGTCGGTAACGTACTCATATGCCCCGCGGTCTGCGAAGGGCACGGGACCCGAGCCGGTGTTGGGAGTGGCTGGGTCGTCGATCCTCGCGTGGCCGTCGGTGTCGAGGGCAGGCCAATTGCTCACCGAGGTGATCGCGTTGTCGATGGCCGGCGAGCCCGAGAGCAGATGGAAGTCTCCCGCCGCCGTGTTCGTGAAACGAGGGTTCGACTGAAGGGACTGCGCATCGCGTCCGCTCGCGGCGGCGTACGCAGCGACCGACGAGTAGAGTGTCGTGATGTACTTGACCGGTTGCTGGCTCGTCGAGTTCCAGAACAGGTTGTAGTTCGAGACGAACCCGGAGGACGAGGCGCCCTCGACCCACAGGTCGAATTCATTGGTGGTCAGCCCGTTATCCACCGCGATGCAGTTGTACAGGGACGTGCCGGTGGCACCGCCCTCGATCGAGAACCCATCCTTGTAGTTCCCGTACGCGACGTCGTTCCGGTGGATCGTTCCGGTGGAGCCGCTGTAATGGTCGAAACCGTGGTCGCCGTTCGCCCAGGAAATGTTACCGATGGAGATGTTGTCGTTCGAGGAGGCGAAGTTGACCCCCGAGTCCTGATTGTGATGCAGACGATTCCGCTGAATGAGATTGCCGTTGGCGCGGTTCAGAGAGATTCCGTTGGCGCGCCGTTGGGCAGGATCCGCATTGCCGCTCGCCTCGTTGTCCTGGATCGTACAACCGGTGGCATCGGTGGTAAGCGAGATGCCGTGATCCTGGCAGTTCGAGACCACGTTCGAGGCGACCAGCACTCCGGCGGACCCGGAGATGCCGACCCCGTATTTATAGGCCTGCGTGATCGTGTTGCTCGCGACGACGCAGTTGTCCGAGCCCGAGCTGACATAGACGGCCCGGTCCTCGGTGTGGGTCACAGTGAATCCGATGACGTTGACCCAGGGGTGGCCGGAGATGCGGAACCCATAGGTGCGGCGTCCGACCCTGGCCGCGTGCGTTCCCGGGTTGCCTCCCCCTGCGTTGACGTAAAGTCCCGTCCCCGCGACGTACTCGAACGTGCGCGCGGGAATCGTGCTGGGAGTCGCCGTGGAAGGATCCAGATGCGTTCCGTCCGCGAAGACCTGGAACGGAGCCCAGATGACGCTCGACGCCAGCCACACGTTTCCCGACACCAGCGTCCACTTGGAGGTCGCGGAGAAGTCGTCCGAGCCCTCCACGATCACGCCGGGGCCGGTCGCCTGGAACACGAACGGGTTTCCCGATGCGCCGTTGGCGGTCACCGTCACCTGCTCGGGGTAGGTTCCCGGACGGACCATGATCGTGACCCCCGCACCCTTGTGGGCCGCGATCGCCGCGGTGATGGTGCAGTAGGGCACCGAGGGCGTGCCGGGGCCGGTGTTCGAGCAGGTGCCGCTCGAATTGTCCACGTAGTAGACGGCGGCGGCGGCGGACGTCAGAGGCAGCAGGAGCAGAATCCCCAGCAGACAGGCCGAACGAAGCCAGCGGCTCGGGGGGCCGAATGGAAAGCGATGGGAAGGGTGCATCACGGTACCCTCACGATTCGGCCTCGTACGGAGCCCTCTTGGGTTTGCAAGCGGTAGAAATAGATCCCTGCCGGGAGCCACTTCCCTGCGGCGTCCTGACCATCGAAGCGAATGACATGGCGGCCGGGGGGCATGTGCGCCTCATCGACGAGGCTTCGCACGAACCGCCCGCGGACGTCGTAGATACGAACTTGAGTCCTTCCCTCACTGGATGTGGTGAAGGCGATCGTTGCATCCGGATGCGACGGATTCGGCGCGAGCACGGGCGCCAGCGAGGGCCCCGAAAGGGCCTGTCTCGCGGGACCCCGCGCTGCCGCCGATCCTCCGGGAACGAGCTGGATCGAGATGTTGTCGGTCTGGAAGACCTCCGCCGGCACCGCCGGCTGGTCCACGACCTGGAAATCAAAGGTCGAGCCCGCGACGGTGGCGCTGGAAGCCGTGGTCACCATCTGCCACGCGGGGGAAAGCGTCACGGCCGGAGAGTATCTCGTCGAGCCCTCCTGGGTGCTCCCCAGGTACTCCCGGACCCGCAGCATTCCCGCTCCGGCGGCCGAGGCGGATCGGACCCAGGCGGTGAAGCGGTACGATTCCCCGACCGCTTCGGTCCGGGTCACCCAGTTCGGGCTGTCGTTCACGCCGAACTTGCCGGTCCCGGATGCCGGCCCTCGCATCTCCAGCGAGAACGCCCCGTCGGACCCGCCGGCCACCCTCTGGAGGGTCGCCCCGCCGTTTCCGCTCCACCCGTCCGTCGTGGCCTCGAAGGAGGGATTGCCCACGAGATTGGATCCGGGGCTGGGAGCGGCGCCGACGGTGATCGCCGTCGAGGCCGAGCCCGAAAGGGCGTTCGAGGCGCTGAAGACGACGGGATACGGGAGCGCGCGCGCGTCGCCGGCCGCGGGAGCCCACGAAAGCGTTCCCTGGGTGTTCCCCGGGGTGGAGCTGAAGTGCGCGCCATTGCCGGCGGGAAGGCCGGAGAGGTCCGCCGTGATTGCCGTGATCGGATCGCCGTCGGGATCGGCCGCCGTGACCGGCACCGAGAGGGTCGCGCCCTCCGTTCCGCTCGCCGCCGCGGGAGCCACGACCGACGGTGCTCCGTCCAGGTCGGTCACGGTGATCGCGCACGATGCAACCCCGGAGATCGCGTTGGCGGCCCCGAAGGCCACGCTGTACGGGGCCGTGCGGACGTCCGCCATGGCCGGGGTCCACGTGAGGGTGCCGGTAGAATTCCCCGATCCCGCCGTGAAGGCAGCGTCGCTTCCCTCAGGGAGGGCGGCGAGGTCGGCCGTCAGGGACGTGATCCCGTCTCCATCCGGGTCGGACGCCAGGACCGAAATCGTGAGCAGGTGCCCCGCGCGAGCGGCCGCGGCGGCGGGCGCGCTGACGGCGGGAGCCCGATCCACGTTGCTCACCGAGATCGCGGTGCTCACCGAGCCCGAGTTCGCGTTCGAGGCCGTGAAGGTGACGGAATAGGGGGTGCTCCGCGAGTCGGCGTACGACGGGGTCCAGAGGAGCGTCCCGGAGGTATTTCCCGGACCGGCGGTGAATACGCCGTTGTTCCCCGGCGGCAATGCCGAGAGGTCCGCGGTCAGGGAGGTGATCGCACCGTCGGGATCGCTGGCCGTCACCGCCACCGTTAGCGGGTAGCCTTCCGCACCGGAGGCCGCGTTCGGCGCCGCCACGACCGGAGGGTTGAACGTCCCGATGAATTCGAAGAACTCGAGCGCTCCGCGGTCCGCGTACGGGATGGACCCGGCGCCGGTATTAGGGGTGCCGGAATCGTCGAACCGGGGCTGGCCCTCGGCGTCCAGGACCGGCCAGTTGCTCACCGACGAACTCGCGTTGTCGATCGCCGGAGAGCCCCGGAGCAGGTGGAAATCACCGGCGCCGGCGTTCACGAACTTCGGATTGGACTGCAGCGTCTTCTTGTCCTTCCCCGTCGCGGCGCTGTACGCGCCCACGCTCGGGTAGATCGTCGAGATGTACTTGACGGGCTCCCGGCCGTTGGAGTTCCAGAAGAGGTTGTAGTCCGACGTGAATCCGGACGCCGACCCGCTGTCCACCCACAGGTCGAATTCGGCCGTCGTCAGCCCGTTGTTCACCGAGATGCAGTTGTACAGGCTGGTGCCGGGCGAGTTTCCCTCGATCGAGAATCCGTCCTTGAAATTGCCGTACGACACGTCGTGCCGGTGCACGGTACCGGAGGCGCCCAGATGGTCGAAGCCGTGGTCCCCGTTGTTCCAGGAGATGTTCTCGACGGAAACGTTGTTGTTCGAGGAGCTATTGATCTGGAGACCGGTGTCCTGGTTGTCGTGGACGCGGTTTCGGCGAATGAGGCAGCCGCTGGTTTCGCCCAGGTAAATGCCGTTGGCGCGCCGCACCAGAGGATCGGCGTTCCGGAACGATTCGTTGTCCTGGATGGTGCTGCCGTTGCTTCCGGAACCGAGCAGGATCCCGTGGTCCTGATTGTCGGAGACGACGTTCGACGCCACGAGAACGCCGGGGGCTCCGGAGGCGCCGATTCCGTAGTGCCGCGCGAACGTGACATGGTTGCCGGAGACGACGCAGTTGGCCGACCCGCTCGCGACGTAGATTCCGTACTCATCGGCCCGCGTGGCCTCGAATCCACTGATCGTCACCCACGACTGGTCGGAGACCAGGATGCAGTACTCGCGCCGGCTGGCCCTTGTCTGATGGGTGCCCGGATTGCCCCCCCCGAGGTTCACGTAGAGGCCGGAGCCGGAGACGAAACGAAACGTGCGCGAGGGCAGCGATGACGGAGACGCGGAGGACAGGGTGAGCCGCCCTCCATCGACGAAGACCTGCTTCGGGCTCCACGTCACGCCGGAGGCGCGCCACACGTTGCCCGAGTAGAGCGTCCACATCGACGCCTGGGAGAGGTCGTCGGAACCGTCCACCACGACCCCGGGCCCCTGCCCCTGAATGACGAAGGGATTGCTCGAGGTTCCCGAGGCCGGGACGTCCACCTGCTCCAGGTAGGTGCCCGGCCGAACGACGATGGTCGTGCCGGGCCCGCGGTGGGCCGCCAGCGCGGCGGAAATAGAACAATAGGGCGATGACGCGGTGCCGGGACCCGAGGCGGAGCAGGAAGCGCTGTTCGCGTCCACGTAATACACGGCTGCCGTCGCGGCTCCCGGAACGAACCCAAGAACGAAGCCAAGGACGGAGCCGGCCAGAGCGCTGAAACCGAGAGGGCGCCGGATCATGCCCGCTCCGAGCCGCGCGAGGCGCCGGTTCGGACCAGCGTTCCGGCCGGCGCGACCCGCGGCGCATTCGCCGGGGCGTTCCCCGCATGTTCCGCCGCGGAGCGCGTCTCCACGGAAGGAGCGGCCGCGGCCCGATCTTCGGCCGGCCGATCCGCCGCCACGCCCAGATGCGGGAACTGCGCCAGAATCGAACTGATCTCCGCGTCCAGCTGGAAGCTGTAGTAGTGGGCGCACTGGAACGCGAGGTAGATCGCGAGACCGATCGCGCTGACGACGAGGTAGTAGGTCGGCGCCGGCCAGCCGGTGAGGGCCTGGATCGCATAGGCGGCGGCGAACGCCGGAACCGCGATGATGAACATCCGGAACATCTTCAGGGGACGGAACCATGCCGCCGCCCGCCGCATCCCCGCCCCGCGGGTGGATTCCGCGGGCATGCGCCCCGTCTCCCGCAGGTGCTTCAAGAGGATGTACGGGGCCAGATGCTGGTTCTCGTCGATCGCGTTCGCGAGGATGGCGACCGCCGCGCCGACCGCCAGGAACACGACGCCCGCTCCCGCGCGAACCTGGTGGATGGCCACCGCGAGAAAGAGGCAGGGCTCCACGAGCCGGTGATAGAACCGGTCGAGCAGGATTCCGTGAACGGATTCGACGCCGCGGTACCGCGCGATCTCCCCGTCCATCTTGTCGAGGAGGAATACAAAATAGAGCAGCACAAAGCCCAAGACGTTCCACGCTCCGCCGTTCCCAGCGACCAGGCCGGCGCCCAGGACGCCGAGGCCCAACATGGCGAAAGAGACCGCTCCGAGCGGGATGCCCGTCCGGAGAACGATCCAGGTACCGTAGATCGAGATCTGTCGGTGGATGACGTACCACGCGGGGTCTCCCCCCTTCCCTGCTTGACAGATCGCGCGCAACTCGCTCGGCCGCTTCATGCCGCTCCTAGTTCTTGAGATTTCCGAGAGGTTTCAACCGAACCGCGGGGCGCACGATGCGCTCCCGCTCGAGACAGGCGAGGAGCCGGTCGATCGGCTCGCTGGACCTGAGCGGGATCTCCTCGCGTGAAACCAAAGCGCCGGAGGCGCCCCGCGTCATGACGTGCTTGAAGACCGAGCCGGCGGATGTCTTTAGCCGGCCGGATTCCCGCTCCGCTTCGATGAGCGTCCCGGCGCCATGGTCGTAGGACCCGTGCCGTCCGTCGAACCCGTCGAGGCCGACCCCGAGGTAGGATGGGACGTCGTAGGACCCGGCGACGATCGCAGGCTTGCCGGGAGAAAGCCGGCAGGCGTTGTGGCGCGCCACCCACACGTCCTCGTCGTCCACGGATTCACGGGAGATCCCGTTGTGCGCGATATCGCAGAGCAGCTCCGCACCGATCTCCGGGGAGAACGTCTCGTGGAGGCCGTCCAGGATCGCGCGGATAGTGGCCATCCGGTACGCGTAGCCGAAGTTGGTCGCCATCGCCAGGGCGCGGCGGAACAGGATTCCCTCCTCGGAGGCGTCCGGGAGGGGAGTCCAGCGGTTGCTCTGGAAGTGAAGGGCCCACTTCCGGCGGGCATCTCCGCGCGGGAACCGCTGCGCGTAGTGGAAGAGCAGCTTCGAGAAGAAGTAGAGCGGCACCCGCCTGCCGTATAGCTTGGCGCGCCGGGAGTAGTGGTGGAGAAGCGTCCCGCTGAACGGGCCGGGACCCAGGTGGTACATCACGACGACCTGCCCCCGTTCGAGCCCCCAGCGGCGGCCGGCCTCGGCATCCAGGAGCTCATCCACGACCTGGACCTCGAGGAAGTGGTTGCCCCCGAAATTCAGGCCCATCTCCGACCGCGGGAAGCTGGTCAAGAGAAGCTGGAGCGGGACCGCGTCGCCGAGAGAGCGGGAATCGAAGCCCAGGTCGTTCGAGACGCCTCGGTTCTCCAGCCGGTCCAGGGTCGTGGCCGGGAGGCCGTACCTTCCGAGGACCGCGGCGGCGCCGTGCGCCAAGACCGCGCGCAGATCATCCGCCGAGAGGCTGTAGCGGTTTCCGTCGAAGAAATTCCTCGCGGAATGGGAATTCAGCCGCGAGAAAAAGCGGAGAAGCCGGTCACCGCTCATGTCGCCGACATTGAGGCTGGTGGCGATGACGCCCATGCCGTCGTTGACCGCAACGGAGGTGAACTCGGGCACGATGACGTCCCGGGTGGTGATCGCCAGGCTCGACGGCACCTCCATGTCCTTCTTCTGGTGGAGATCCGGGAGCGCCAGGACCGATCGCACGAACGGCAGGTGCGCGATGTCGCGCAGCGTCGCGGCCACCTCGAATCCGGGCTCGGCGCCCAGGGTGTGGACCGCCCCGCCCGACCTCGGCATGGAATTGCGGGCAGCCACCAACGCGAGCGGGTTCATGAGCTCACCGCCCTCTTCAGGCGTGCCGACCCGGGAAGGCCGAAGGAGACGTAGACCGAGCGCAGCATCCGGATCTCGTCATCCGAGACGGCGCGGAGCGCGAGGAGCATGACCACGTAGGCCAGAAGCCCGGCGGCTCCGGCCAGGACGAGCGGTCCGTGCCGGAGCGAGGCGAGGACCAGCGCCATGAAGGCCGCAGCCACCAGGGGCTTCCAGGCGGCCCGGGCGAGCGACACCAGGGGAACGCTCTTCGAGAGGGCGGCCTGGCACACGATGAAGATCGTGGCTTCACCCGCCAGCTGTCCGACACAGGCGCCGAGGAATCCCCGCGACGGGATCAGGAGGAGGCCGATCCCCACGTTGACTCCCAGGCCGGCCGCGACCGCCAGGAGGTACCGGCGCTGCCGGTCCATGGCCGTGAGGAGGTAGCGGGACATGAGATTGATGAACACCAGCACCAGGCCGGCACCCAGGACGCGGACCGCCATCGCCGCCTCGGCGAAGCCGGGGCGATGGAACAGGAGCGGCATGATCCGGTTCGCCGACACCACCAGGGCCGCCGTGAGCGGAAGCGCGACCACGATCTGGTACTTGTACGACTTGAGAAGGCCCGGGCGGACCGCGTCCGGGCCCCGGAGCGCGTCCCGCGAGAACACGGGAAAGGCCGCCATGCTGAGGGCCGTGGAAATGAACCCCAGGGGCATCGAGAGCATGTAGGCCACGTTGAACAGCGCCACGTCGGACGACGACGCGAAGGACTGGAGCATCAGCACGCCGGCCCGGCCGTAGAGCACGATCCCGAACATCGCGAGCCCGAACGGCAGGCCGTGGCGGACCAGGACCCGGATGCGGTCCCATCGCGGGGCGAACTGGGGCCGGTAGATCCGGCGGGAGAGGATCCAGGCGCCGACCAGGAGCCGCACGGCGAACGCGGAGGCGGCCGCCGCGAGGAATCCCACGAGCGGCGCGTGGAGCGCCGCGCAGACGCCGATGCCCAGCACCCAACCGACCTGGCTGATCAGGAGGAGAAGCGATTCCAGGTCCTGTCGCTCGTGCGCGCGGAACACCCACACCGAAACGTCCTGGCTGAAATCCATCAGCGCGGCGGCAAGGACGATCGTCAGGAGCAGCGCCTGCATCGGAGGGAGGAAGGCCCACGCGAGCCCGCCGCCGATCAGGAGAAGCGCTCCGGAGACCACCGCCTTGACGCAGATCGCATCGCCGAGGATCCGGGGTCCGTCGGCGGAGTTCCGCGCGATCTCCCGGGTCGTGATGGCCCCGATGCCCAGGTCGCTCATGCTGGCGATCAGGGGGATGAGGGCGTAGTAGAAGACGTAATGGCCGTAGCCGGCCGACCCGAGGTAATTGCCCAGCAGGACCATCCCGCCCACGTTGATGAGCGCGCTCAGCACCTGGCCCGCGAGACGGAACGAGACGTTCCGGCCGATGCGGGTCGCGGACTCCATCGGCCGCCCCGGCGACGCCTCCGCTGACACGGCCCCGGCTTCTACCCTCACTGAGGAACTGCCTGCGTGTCGGTGGCCTCGGCCACGGATGCCCGGCCCGCCAACAGGTTGCCGTAGATGTCGCGGAGAGACTGGACGATCGACGTCTCGTCGTACTCGCGGTGGGCCACTTCCCGGGACCGCTTGCCGATCTCCTCACGCAGCTCCGGGTCGCGCATCAGTCGCTCGAGCGCTATCGTCAGGCCGTCCGAGTCGTCGAGTTCGATCATGAATCCGGTCTCCCCCTCGCGCACGACCTCGGAGTTTCCGCTCACCCGGGTGGCGACGACCGGGACGCCCATGGCCATCGACTCGAGAATCGCCCGGGGAATCCCCTCCTTAACGGAGGTGAGCACCGAGATGTCGGTCTTCGCCAGGAGCTCGGGAATGTCGTCGCGGTAGCCCAGGAACTCGACGCAATCGCGGATCTCCATCTTGCTGCAGAGCGCCTCGTAGTCGGGCCTGAGATCCCCGTCTCCCACCGCCCAGATGCGGAACCGGTAGCCGCGCTCCTTCAGCTGGCGCGCGCTCTCGAACAGCATCCGGTGGTTCTTGACCGGCTCCAGCCGGGCGACGCAGGTGATCGTCAGGGGATCGTGGGTGCGGGCCGGCCGGGTCCCCGGGAAGCGATCCAGCTTGATCCCGTTCCCGATATGCCGCAGCCGATTCCGCGGCACGATGCGGAATCGGGCCGCCTGCTCCAGGTCGTGGCGGTTCTGGCTCAGCAGCATGTCCGTGAACTGGCCCACGAACCGCTCCAGGGCCACGTACACGCCGCGCTTCCAGGAAGGGGTGTTGTCGTGGAAGTGGAAGCCGTGAACGGTGTGAATGATCACCGGGACGCCGGCCAACCACGCCGCTAGCCGGCCGATGAAGCCCGGGATGGAGCAATGTGTATGGACCAGGTCGATGCGCTCGCGACGAAGGTACGCGGTAATCCGCACCAGGGATGACAGGAGCTTGAATGGATGGTACCCGCGCGGGAGAGGCGCCGTGAACACGGGGATACCCGCCGCCCGCAGCCGCTCGACCCGCGATCCGTCCATGCAGATGATCCGGTTGTCGACGCCGCTCTTCCGGAGAAGCTGGACGCGTTCCTTGAGAAGCGTGTCGGCCGAGGAGCTCAGGTTGATGATGTCGACCACTCGGGTGGCCCCCGGGCGCCGCGGGGAGGCTGTCGGGAGAAGGAACATGCTCATCGGATCGATCCTGAATGGGTGGGGCCGGTTTTCACGAAGCAATACCTCGGGTTCATGGTGAAGAGCGCTGGATGCCGCACCAGGGTGAACAACCGCTACGCGCTGACGAAATCTCTAGGTCGAAGTCGATGCCGCCGTTCGCCCGGGAACGGCCCGCCCGACCGATTCGCGAAGCCGGTCGCGGACGATCGGAACGGGATCCTCGCCGGAATGCGGAAGCGATCCGGCGGGACGCGCGCCCCGGCTCACCGCGAGACGGGCGGCCTCGGTTCCCACGACGAGAATGGCCAGGAAAGCCCAGAAATGGCGGAAATGGAGTTTTTCGATCACCAGGGAGTGCACGGAGGAGGCGACAAGGCCTCCGATCATCGCGGCCGCGAACGCTCCGCCGGTCGCCGGCCCGGCCGACCCCCGCACCGAGTTTCTGAGGAAGATGAAGGCGCGGCCGAACGCTTCTCCCAGGAGAAGGAGCAGTCCGATCAGCGCGATGGGCCCGCGTTCGATCGCGTACCCCAGATAGTCGCTGTGCGCCTCTTTCGCCTTGGGCACGCCGGGGCGGGCCCGCTGCTCCACAGAAACTGTGCGGACGCGGCTGTTGCCGGGACCGATCCCCAGGGGCGAGCGGGCGTAGGATTCCTTGAGCTGCGACCAGATCTTCATGCGGCTCTCGGAGCTCGAGGTCATGCGCTCCGCGAAGCTCTTCTGCCGGAGATCGTTCCAGAGGGAGGTGCCCACGCCCACCTGGGACACGAGGCCCCATCCGAGCAGGCCGATGGCGATGGCGAGCGTGCAGACCCCGGCGATCGCCAGCGGGCGCACCCGGAGGGAGTATGCGCGAAGAACAATCCAGACGGCCAGCCCGGCGAGGAACGCGATCGCGCCCCCGTTCGACTTGGTCGCCACGAGGCCGAGGACGATCGCGATCGAAGCGGGCCAGAGGATCCGGCCCCTGAGCTCGGATGCCGCGCTCATCACGATGAAGAAGCTCAGAACCAGGTAGTCGGCGAGGTAGTTCGGGTTCGGGAAGGTGGAGGTGGCGCGGGGTCCGCGCGGCCCCAACAATCCGGCGAGGGAGCCGTGCCCCGACAGGAGCACCAGGGCAAGACCCAGCATCGCGACCGCGACCGAGGTGACCAGCCACATCTTCCGGACGGCGAGCAGCCGTCCCGATTCCGCCAGAACCGCGACGAGCAGGATGAACCAGAGATAGAGATAGCCGTCCTGGACGAGCGTCCAGAGGCTCTCGCTCAGCGAGCTCGCGTTCGTGACCGCGAGGAGCGATCCGAAGGAGATCACCGCGACGGGCACCAGAAACGGCAGATTGAGCCGGACGCCGCGGGGCCTACCCCCGAGGAGGAACGCGACGAGCGCCACCGCGTTCAAGGCGTCGATCCAGGCGAATTGCTGCGTGCTCCGGGGGAGTAGCACCGGAAGCAGGAGCATCGCGAAAAGCAGGTACCAGAGCCAGGGGCCGGAAGAGAACCGGCCCGAGGTCGGGGTGGCGTTCTTCAATTCAGGCCCACGGGAGACCCGGAGAGCTTCTCGCGCGTCGTTGACGCCGCGGTCCGGGCCGCGTGCGGCTTCGGAAGCTCGAGCAGCTTCGCGGGAGCACAGCCCCCGGGAGCCGCTTCCAGAGCCGATACCAGCTCCAGAATTTCCTCCTGGGCTCTCCCCTTCGATCCTTCGCTGACGGCCATCAGGATCTTCGGGTGCGAGGTTTTCCAGACCTTCTCGTGGTCGTTCACGAGCTTTTCGAACAGCCGCTCCCCCGCCCGGAGGCCGGTGAACACGATCTCGATGTCCTGGCCGGGGGTGAGCCCGTAGAGGCGGATCAGAGCCTTGGCGAGATCGAGGATCCGGATCGGGTGCCCCATGTCCAGCACGAACGTCTCTCCGCCCTTGCTCATCGGAGCCGCCTGGAGAATCAGCTGCACCGCTTCGGGAATGGTCATGAAGAGGCGCGTGACGTCGGGATGGGTGACCGTCACGGGCCCGCCGCGCTCGATCTGCTCCCGGAACAGCGGGATCACGCTGCCGCTGGACTCCAGCACGTTGCCGAAGCGCACGGCGAGGTACTTGGTCGCGCGGCCCCCGTTCATCCCGTGCAGCAGGAGCTCGGCGACGCGCTTGGTGCGGCCCATGACGCTCAGGGGCTCGACGGCCTTGTCGGTCGAGATGAGGACGAAGATCTCGGCGCCGAACTCCCCCGCCAGCTCGGCGACGGTCCGGGTGCCCAGCACGTTCGTCTTGAACGCCTCGGCCGCGTTCCGCTCCATCATCGGCACGTGCTTGTAGGCGGCTGCGTGGAAGATCGCGTGGGGAGTGGTCCTCTGGAGAATCTCCCGTACCCGGCTCTCGTCGGCGATGTCGCCGATGACCGATTCGATCTGGAGATCCGGATAGGCGCCGCGGAGCTCCTTGTCGATCATGTAGAGGCTCTCTTCATGCTTCTCGAAGAGCACCAGAAGTCGCGGGCTGCAGGAAGCGATCTGGCGGGAGATCTCGGATCCGATCGATCCGCCCGCCCCGGTGATCAGGACGCGCCGCGATGCGTAGAAACCCAGCACCGAGCCGATATCACAGGAAATCGGCTCGCGGAAGAGCAGGTCGTCGGGCTCGAAATCCAGCACGAGACTGGCGAGGTCCTTCCCCGCGAGGATCTCGGGGAGATCGGGGATGAACTTGACCGGCTTGCGCAGCTTCTTGCACACGCGGAGGATCAGCTTGCGATCCGCCTCCGGAGTCGACGAGAAGGCGATGAGGATCTCGTCGGGATCTTCGCGCCGGACGACGGAGTCGAAGTCCGCCATCCCTCCGAGCACCGGGGCGTTGTGGATCCAGACGCCGCGGCGATCGGGATTGCTGTCGATCAGCCCCACCACGCGGAACTCACCGCGCCCGGCGGCGATCAGCCCGCGCAGGATCCGCTCGCCGGCGTCACCCGAACCCACCACCAGGACGCGGCGCGCGTGGTTGGTCGTCGAGCCCAATTCGCTGTGGACGCGGCGGAGCAGGCGGACGCCCCCCAGGAGGGTGAGCGAGATCAGCCCGTCGAGAATGATCACGGAGCGCGGATACGGCGTGTACAGCGGCACCAGCCGGCAGACGGCCCACCAGGTCGCCGAGCTCAAGACGAGCGACGTGGTGATCTGTTGGAGGTCCTGGATGCTGACGTAGCGCCAGAGTCCCCGGTAGAGCCGGAACGGATAGAACCAGGCGAGCCGGATCAGGAGCACGGCCGGAATCGAAATCAGGAAGAGCTGGAAGTCCTTCTCCGGGATCCGGCCGTCGAAACGCGCCAGGAACGCCAGATACTGGGCAAGGACGAGCAGGGCGCACTGGACCAGGGTGGCGATGGGATACCGGTGCGGCGACAGGGATTCGAAGAGGCGGTCGAGGGACTCGCCGGGATAGGCCAGGGTCGTGACCGTCGCGAAGATGAGGCGCAGGTCATTCAGGAAGGAGCTGTTGTGGACGTAGTCCTTGGCCATCCGGATCTTCTCCGGAAGGACGACGCGCACGTACTGCTCCTCGGGATCGTCGCCCTCTCCCAGGTGCGGCGCTTCGTCGCGGAAGGTGATCGAGGCCGGATCGGTGATGCCGGGACGCACGGTGAGGATCTCCATGTATTCCGCGCGGAACAGGTTCACGTAACGCGGCAGCTCGGGCCGGGGACCGACAAAGCTCATGTCGCCGCGGATGACGTTGAACAGCTGCGGCAGCTCGTCGATCTTGGTCTTACGGAGAATGCGCCCGAGCCGTGTGACGCGGCGATCCTGGGCGGCGGTGATCCCCGGTCCCAGTTCCTCGGCGCGGACGATCATCGTCCGGAACTTGTAGATGATGAACGGGCGGAAATCGCGACCGACGCGCTCCTGGCGGAAGAAGACGGGCCCGCGCCCGCACAGCTTGATGAGGATCGCCGTTACCAGGAAAACCGGGGCGAGGACGACGAGGCCGGCGGCCGAAGCCGCGATGTCGAAGGTCCGTTTCATCGCTGGTGCTGCTCCGCGACGTCGCAAACCGCGTCGATCACGTCCTGGACGTCCGCGTCGGACATCCGCGCGTAGAGCGGGAGGGAGATGATCCGCTGGAAGGCCTCGAAGGCCCGCGGGAAGTCGCCCGGCGAATAGCCGTAGGTATCGCGGTAGTAGGGCTGGACGTGGAGCGGGATGAAATGGACCGACACGCCGATATTCCGCGCGCTCAGCGCCTCGATGAACGCGTCGCGCGTGATCGAGAGCTGGGTGGGCTGGACCTGGATGACGTACAGATGCCAGGCGTGGGACCCGGGGTCCGCCACGTCGGGGGTCGAAATCCCCCGGACTCCGGCGAATCCGAGCTGATAGTTCCGGGCGATCTCCAGCCGGCGCTGGTGGAACTCGTCGCAATGGGCCAGCTGGGGCAAGCCGATCGCGGCCGCCACGTCGGTCAGGTTGTACTTGAACCCGGGGGCGACGATTTCGTAGGACCATGCCCCGCCCTGCATGTAGCGCTTCCAGGCGTCGCGGTTCATTCCGTGCAGCGACATCAGCCGGATCCGTTCGGCGTAGCGGTCGTCGTTGGTGGTGACCATGCCACCCTCGCCGGTCGTGATGTTCTTGGTCGCGTAGAAGCTGAAGCAGGTGAGGGGGCTCAGGGTGCCGACCATCCGTCCCTTGTAGCGCGCGGGGACGGCGTGGGCGGCGTCCTCGACAACCACCAGCCCGTGGCGCCGCGCGATCTCCTCGATGCGATCCATGTCGCACGGCTGTCCCGCGAAGTGGACCGGGAGGATGGCCTTCGTCCGGGGAGTGACGGCGCGCTCGATTGCGGCCGGATCCATGTTCAAGGTCTGAGGGTCGACGTCGACGAAGACCGGACGCGCGCGCAGGTGCTCCACGACGGCGGCGGTCGCGGTGAACGTCATCGGGGTCGTGATGACTTCGTCGCCCGGCCCGACGCCGACCGCCTCCAGGGCGAGATGCAGGGCCGAGGTGCACGAATTCACCGCGATCGCGTGCTTCGTGCCCACGTACTCCGCGAACTTCGCCTCGAATTCCTTCACCTTCATCCCGCTGGTCAGCCAGCCGGAACGCAGGCACTCCAGAACGCCCTGGATCTCCTCGTCTCCGAGGAGCGGGGCGGCGAATGGAAGAAATGAAGATCGCAAGCTGCGTGTTTTCATCGGTCCTCGTTCATGGACGTTGCGGTTGGAGCAAGGATGTTGGTCGCGCTTCCCCGGATCAGCGATAGACGCTGTGGTAGTAAGGGAGGGCTTCGTCCTTGAAGAGGTCGACCTGATTCAGAACCACGCCGAGAATGTTCGCGCCCGAGCGGGTGAGGTGCTCCTTCGCCTGCTGGATCACACTCGCGTTCAGCTCGTTCGCCTTGACGACCAGAAGAACGCCGTCGACGCTCCGCGCCAGAGAGGCCGTCGCGCTGTCAAACGCCACCGGCGGGGAATCCACCAGCACCACGTCGAACCGCTTGGCCAGGCGATCCAGGATCATCGCGAACGGCGACGCGAAATGGGCGTCGTACAGGTCGTAGGCGCGCTCGCCGCAGGTCAGGACCTTGAGGTTTTCCATGGATGTGTCCTTGAGATAGCCGGGCACCTGGCTGGAAAGGTAGGGCTGCTTCAGATAGTCGCCGGCCGTTCCCGCGACGAATCGGTCGACGGCCGGTCCCTCGGAGGCGTCCGCCGGAGAGCCCGCCGCGGCGGGGAGGTACGACTCGACCATCTCGGAGAATTGATAGCGCGGCTGGCGCAGGGTCAGGATCTTGTGGAGGCGCTCCTTCAGCTGTAGCTGGAGCACGGCCTCCACCTCGCCGGTCTCGAGATAGCCGAGGCCCTCGAGGACCTTGCCCAGCGGGTAGCTTCCCTCCTCCTGAACGCGGAGCGCCGAGACGCGCTGCTCGTCGCTGATTCGGCCGCGGGTCACGAGCATCTCTCCGAGGAAGTTGCGCTGGAGTCCCTGGTGGTCGAAGAGACTGGACACCCTTCCCTTGTTGAAGACGATCGAGAACTCCTCGGCGCCCTCGGATACTTGCAGCTTTCCGGTGCGGGACTGGGCCCGGATCAGCTCGATCCAATCGCCGACGCCGAACTGGTCGGGGTTCTCGCGGCTCAGATCGACGTGATAGACGTCGTGGAGCAGCTCTCCGAGCCCGCGCCGGTTCTCGATGTGGAAGAGATCATGCAGCTTGGGCCGGACCGTATCCGCGTCCACCAGGGCCACGCCCAGGCGGCCGGAGCGCGCCAGGGTGCGCGCCAGCGAGGCGGCGATCGTGGACTTCCCTTCGCCGGGTCCGCTGCTGGTGATCATCAGGGTCCGCTGCCCCTTCGAAACGAGCCTCGCGACCGCCGACGAGAACACCTTGAAGGCCTCTTCGCCGTGGGACTTCATGAGAACCCGGTTCTGGCCGCCGGCCGGAGCGAGCGGCGCGGGGCTGTGCCCGTTGGACGAGGCCGGTCCGGCGCCCTGTCCGTTGGACTGCGGGGAAGGGTGCCCCAGCCCGTTCGACTTCACGGAGGCGCGAACCCGTCCGTTCGATTTCATCGACTTCCGCCCCTGCCCGTTCGACCGCATTGGAGTGGCTTCATGGAGCTTCGGGTTCATCGGAGAGAGTCCTTTGGGATGAGGCCGAGGACGGGAAGCTGGAGTAGCTCATCCACGTCTTTAGGCGTGCGAATCGTCCTCCGGAGGGATTCCAGAAGGAAGGCCATTCCCGTGCCGGAGAGCAGACCCAGGAGAAGTCCGATGGCCACGTTCAGCAGCTTGCGGGGGCGCACGGCGTCCACCTCGAGCGACGCAGGCTCCACGATCCGCACGGCCGGCCGGGTGAGCTGGCCCGTGATCTCGGCCTCGTGGATCCGCGACGTCAGCAGGTTGTACAGGTCGCGGTTGCTCTTCAACTCTCCTTCGATGGTCGAATACTTCCTCGCCTCGTCGTTCAGATAGCGAAGCTGGTCCTCGCCCTTCGCGATCGCCGCCCGGAGACTCTCCTCCCGTCCCACCAGGATCGAGCGCTGGCTCTCCAGGCTGCCCACCGCGTTGATGAACTCCTCGCGGAGATTGCGGCGGATCTCGTCGTTCTCGGATTGGAGCTGGACGAGTTTGGGATGGCTGGCGCCGTAGATCTCGCGGGCCTTGGCCAGAGCCGTGTTCGACACCTGGAGGTCACGCCGCAGGGCGTCGAGGGCCTCGGTGTGGATCGGCATCTCGCTCCGGTCGATCTTGGAGTCCCGTGAGACCCACTTGATGCGTTCGAGCTGGGACGAGACCCCGAGCCGCTCGGTCGTGGTCTTGCTGTACGAGGCGTTGTACTCGGCCAGGGTCGCGTTGAGCGCCTGGATCTTGCCGTCCAGGGAGAAGAGGCCCAGCTGGTCCGAGCCCTGGGTCTGCTGCTCCAGGCTCGCGATGTGGGTCCGGAGATCCGAGGCCTGAGCGCGCAGATAAGCGGTGACGCTGTTGTCGGACGCCGAGCGCTGTCCCGCCTGGTAGCGGACGAAGTTCACGGCGATGGTGTTGGCGATCTGGGCAGCCGCGGCGGGGTCGGAGGCCTCGACACTGATCCGGATCAGGCGCGTGTCGCGGAGGGGTTCCACCGTGACGTGGGCCAAGAGCCAGTCGATCTTGTCGGACACGCTCTGCGGCGCGTCGGAAGCGGTGCGGAAAGCCGGGAACGGCCAGAATCGGCGGGGGCCGGTGCCGATGCGGGTGCCGTGGCTCTCGAGCCCAGATACCACCTGGGCCATCGGCACGCGACTGGTGACGATCTGGGCGGCGGTGAAGAGCGCCTGATCGTCGGACTGTGGCGTCGGAGTCTCGGTCACGGCGCCCGTCAGCGGGGAGCGACTCGCCTCGCGCTGCACTTCGACGCGGACGCTGCTCCGGTAGACCGGCGTCGTGAATTCGTTGAGTGCCGCGGCGAGCGCCAGGCAGCCCGCCACACATCCCAGAACCAACCATCTGCGACGACGAACAATAATCCAGTACTCGTTCAAGTCGACCCCCCGGTCGTGCCTCTGCGTCGGTATGCCGACGTTCGGCGGCTAAAGCCTAGAATCTGCGATGAGGAACTTCGATGCGATCTCCAGGCCGAAGAACCATGTCCGGATTCTTTCCCTTCCGGACCTTGCCAAGGTTCAGCTTGTACACGTTGTTCTGGCGAATCACTTTCACCCGATTCAGCGCCGCGTAATCGGAAAAGCCGCCGGCGAGAATGCACGCGTTCAGCGCGGTGAGGCCGTCGCGGACGTTGTAAGCGCCCGGCCGCTGGACCTCTCCTAGCACGTAGACCTTTCCGGCGTACTCCTTCACTGCCACGATCACCTGGGGATTCACGTAGTAGCCGGCCGCAAGCCGCTTCTCCAATAGTTGAGAAACTCCGGACGGCAGGAGTCCTGCGATGGAGACCTCTCCCAGGAGAGGGGTCGTGATCTTTCCGCTGGCGGAGACCACGCTGGTGAAGCTGTCCTGCTCTTCCCCGCCCGCGTAGGTCATGATTTGAAGGACGTCCCCCGCCCCGATCGGGTAGTTGGGGGTGTCGGCCACGACCGCACGAGCCGAACCGACAGAGCCGGAGATGGCGAATACAGACACTGCGAGCCAGAAGCTCAGCCAGAAGCGCATTATTTGCTTTCCGAAATGAGGAGGAAGGCGCCGGAACGTCCGGCGGCCGGCACGCGAGAAGCGGCACCAGTTGAATGGAGTGAATTCACAATCAGGACCCGAGTATCCAGTTCCCGGGCGAATCCGAGACCACGCAACTTGCCCTAGGTAGGCATGACTAGTGCGGGTACGCCGACAGGCGCACCTCAGCAAGCGCCGGTACTTGCCAAGGCCGAATCAGATGTGTCTACTGCGGTGTACGATCAGCAGAAAGTATACGCTGTCTTACGCGGAATTCAAGAGAAATTTATATCTCCGTTACATGGGTGTTCCACCGCGCAGGGATACCCGATTCAGGGCATTGCGGCAGTCAGGGATAGGGCCACCCGGTTGCGTCGAAAACGGAGGGGTACCGGGCGGTCCCGGTCGGTCTGGTCCAGGAAGTCGTAGCCGAGGCGGCCGGTGAGCCAGCGCTGCAGGGGCCGGCTCACGGACACCCCTGCCCGGACCTCGTGGGAGCGCGGGGCCTCGGCCCGGTACGGCCGCGTCCAGGTGTAGCTTCCGTCCGTCGAGACGATCATTCCCGGTCCCAGGGTATCGGCCAGGGAGATGCCGGCGCGCTGGTCCAGGACGGCGTGCGACGCGTATCCCCCTTCGGCGTTCAGCCGGCGGCTCCACGTCGCCAGGGCAACGCCGTTTCCGACCCGCCGGCGGGCGTCCGCCTCAACGGTGGTCGCAGCGTCGCGCTCCACCCGGACCTCGGCGATCGCTTCGTCCAGGCCCTGCCCATAAATAGTCAGCCCGGCGGTGAACGCCGCCCGGTGCAGGGTGGGCGAGCCCGGCTGGCGGATCTCCGCGATCCCCGCTTCCCAGCGGCTTCCCAGCCTCGCGGAGTGGCGGCGGCGGAATCCCCCGAGGGCGGCGTTGGAAGCTAGTGCGCGCCTGCCGGCCACGTCCAGCTCCTCCCCTCGGTAGGACAGCAGCCAATCGTTCGTCCGGGACCGCATCGGCAGGAGGGACGCCCGGAGCTGCTTTGTGGTGGCGTCGAACTGGTCCGGACGGTAGTAGTCCCAAGCGGCCAGGCGGGTAGAGGCCTCCAGCCGGGTCGTCGCGAGGTTGACGGTTCCCTCCCCGCTCCGGAACCTACCGGGCACGAAAACCGACCTGGCGTCCGGCTGCAGGTCGTTCCGCGACCGCCGCAGCTCGGAGTATGCGCGCACGTAGCCGCGGTTCCTCGCGTTGTACCCGGCGCTGAGGGAGGCGGCGTCGCTGGTGATCGTGGGCGAGACGCTGGGGTGGCTATAGAAGTAGATGCTGCGGCGCGCCCAGGCATCCCAGTTCCACGCTGGTCCCGACCCGCTCGAGCGCAGTCCCGGTGCCAGGATGCGCACCAGGTCATCCTCGCCATGCTCCGCGGCGTGGATGTTGTCGTCGTATCGGGCTTCTGCCTTGAGCTCCGGGGAGAGCGTGGCCGCCAAGGCGCCGGAGGGCGACAGGGCCAAGAGGGCGGAGAGGGCGGCAAAAACGGCCACCGCGACGCGCCGCGATCCGGGGCAGCCGTGGCCGCGTGATGGATCAGCGTTGGGAGTGGGAGACACCGCGGGCACTGTATCAGTCTTGCGCGGTCTTTGGAACGGGGGGAACGGGGGGAACCGGGGGAACGGCCGGCGGCTCCGGCTGGACCCGCTCCAGGCGCTCGGCGTACTCGCGTGAAGCGATGTTGAGCAGGACGAGGTCTTCGCCGCTCACCTGTTTTGCTCCCCTTCTCGCGCCGCAGAGGAGAAACCCGATCAGCCCCTCGTCGCCGAGGATGGGGATGGCGCAGACGGCGGCGCAGGCCGTGATCTGTTCCGCGTTCTCGACGTAGATCCCCACGTACTCGAGGTCATCCGATCGCCCGGTGAATCGGATCGGCCGGCGAATCCGTCGCAGCAACACCGGTAGGGGCTCCTTCTCGGGAATCATAACGCCGGGTAAGGGTGCGATCGTGCTGCCCGTGGCGCGGAAGCAATGCTCGACCGGATCGGCCAGGAACAACGTGACCGGATCGACCTCGGCAATGGCGCGGGCACTCTGCGGAATGAGGTGGCACAACGCCGCCAGGCCGTGCGCCCCGTCCAGCGACGTCATGCCGGGGCCGGAGGCCAGGCGCCGCAACGCCCGCGGCTCGAACCACACGGGGTCCAGGAACAGGTCGAGTCTCCGGCGGAGCCGGTTCGAGACGGCCAGGGCGAACACCGCCGCACAGAATCCCCCCACCGCGATCCACAGCAGTCCTTGAGCGAGATTCATTCCCGCCGAGCGGGTCAGCCACAGGAGAATCGCCGTCAAGGAGACGTACCCGACCGCCAGGAGTAGCGACGTGGTCGCCGTGGCGGGCAGCCGGTCCTCCGGGGCGTGGGCTTCGCCGATGCGTCCGCGGAGGAGGGAGATGGGCAGGAGCAGCGCGAGGAGCGATGCGGGCACGGCGCTCGATCCCATGTCCGCGACCTCGGCGCGCCCCGTGGCGAGCATGGAGAAGATGAGGTACGAAAGAAGGCCCGAGCACCCCAGGACACCGACGAGGGCGAGGCGGAACGTCTCCCGCCGCCTCGGCGGGAGCGAGAGATGGGTGGCCTCGAACTTGGCGGCCAGGAGGATCACGTTGAGAAGAACGACCACGACGGCGGCCCACTGGAGGCCCCGCAGGTGGAACGCGCGGGAGCCGGCCGGCTCGGGCGGAAACGCCGGCCCGGCCAGCGCGTAGAAAAGGGCGCCGGCGGAGAGCGCCGCCTGGAGGAGGAGATACCAGCGCCAGGCCCCGAGTCCGCGGCTTGCCTTGGTCCGCCCCAGCATGACGGAGAGGAGGAGCCAGACCGCGGAGACGGGAAGCGTGAGGGCGAGCGCGAGGGAGAACCAGCCCGCGGCGCCCGTCGTGCCCAGGTCGAACACAGCGCGCGCGAAGGCGAACTGCAGAAACCCGAGCGCGGCCAGCGCCCCCGCGGCGACCAGCGACACGAAGCCGCCCGGGCTCAGGATGGCCACCAGGCCCGCCGCGATCAGAGCGATGAGGCCGCCCGTCGCCAGGAGCAGCAGCTCCATGCTCACGCGGGAGACGGCCCCGGGTTGCCGATCAAGCCCAGCTCCCGGAGCCGGGCGGCCGCGCCGCGGAACGAGCCGCGCAGGAGCAGGGAGCGGAGCACGCCCTCCATCTTCGAGAGCCTCGCGTAGTGGGTCCACGGCCCGCGCGAGGGGCCGACCGTGGGTTGACCGGGGTCGATCTCCCAGGGGTGCACGTTCACGATCACGGGGATACGCCGCTCGCGGTGATAGTCCAGCGCCCGGGCCGAGACCCACCGCGGGAGAAGCCGGAGGTAGGCCCCCGCCAGCACCGGCAGCCGCACCGGCCCGAGCCGGACGGTGGAGAGGGGGAACTCGGCGATACCGGCGCTCCCGTTCACCGCGAGGCGGCCGGGGCGCGTCGGACCCCCCGGGTAGCCGTAGCGCCGGCCGCGGATGGGAAACACGCTCGAGTCGTACGCGTAGCCCGCACGCGCGAGCACGTCGATCGCCCACAGCGTCCCCTTCCCCACGCTGTAGCTGGGTGCCCGGAAGCCGAGGACGGGCGCCTGCGCCAGATCTTCGAGGATCGCCCGGGAATCGCGGGCTTGGTCCAGGAACTCGGCCGGGGTGAGCTCGGTCAAGAGCCGGTGATCCATTCCGTGGGATGCGACCTCATGGCCCCGGGCGGCGATTTCGCGCACCAGGTCCGGATCGTTCTTCGCCACCCACCCCAGGACGAAAAAGGTGGCGGTGGCCCCCGTGGCGTCGAAAAGGTCCAGGAGGCGCCGCGTGTTCTCGGACACGCGCGGCGGGTACGTCGGCCAGGTATCCCGCGGAACGAACCGCGCGAATGCCTGCACCTGGTAGTAGTCCTCGACGTCCACGCTCAAGGCAAGGGGCGGCTCGGTCACAGGAGAAGAATACGAAGCCGGGGAGAGAGGCGAAAGGACGAAGGCGCTACGGAGGGGAGGTAGTTGACCGTCAGGGAACGACGGCGATGCGCGCGATCATGCGGCCCAGGGAGCTGTCGAGGATCGCGTTGTACAGACCCGGGGCCACCGGATTTCCGGCGTCGGACCGGCAGAGCCATTCGAACGTCTGATCTCCCGCGGGAAGCACCTGGTCCACGAGACGGCTGACCAGATGGCCCGTCAGGTCATAGATGGAGACGCGCACCCGCCCGGGAGCGCCGTTCTTGTCCCCGCCCGGGAAGCGAAGGGTGACCCTGCCGTGGGCCGGGTTCGGATAACCATGGATCCCCGTGGTGGCGGCGGCGAGGAGATCGGCCGGCACGCTGATCGTCGCGGTCGTGGGCGTTCCCTCGGAGGAGCCCTGGTACGTGGCCAGGGTGTAGCGATAAGTGACCCCCCCGGCGATCGTGGTGTCGCTCCAGGCCGTCGTGCTGACGCCGAGGGTGGCTACCAGCGAGTCCGGTCCCCCCGAGGTGCTCTTATATAGATGATAGCCGCTCCCCGCTCCCGAGGCGGGCTCGTCCCAGGACAGGTCCACGCCGCCGGCGACCGCGCGCGCCGTGAACGAAGCGGGCGTCGCCAGGGTGCCGCTGGCTCCGCCGGCCATGCGCGGCCTCACGTTCGAATAGGTCGACCAGTTCGGCACCTCGTCCGCGACTCTGAGGACGAAGTAGAAGGTCGTGCCGGTGACCAGGCCCGACATCGTATAGCTCTCCCGCGTCCCGGCCGTGGCCGGGGCCGGGAGAATACCCGCGGTCGTGGCGTTGCTCCACCACCCGGTCGTGTCTCCCGCAACGACCGGCTGCTGGGAAAAGCGGAGCTCGTAGGCCGAGGCGCGTCCCGTGGAGCCGTCGTCGCCGGTGGCCGTCCAGGAGAGGGTGACGGAGTCGGCCCGGCCCATGGACGGCGCGGCCACGAGGGCCGCGCCGAGGGCGATCAGGACCGCGCGCCGGAAGCCTCCGGCGCGCGGGGTGCTTGAATCCGGTCCGTACGGGCGGATTCGATTCATCTGCCAAGCTCGATGCCCGACGAGGCCAGCACGTCGCCGGCCGGGAGCGGACCGTAGTACGAAAGGTCCCGTACCGCAGCGGGCGCGATGTTGTCCAGAGTGGTTCCATTCACGACGTTCGACAGGGCGGCGATGTTCCCCACTTCGTCCATCGCGCGCACCGCGACATAGTAGGTGCGGCTGCCGGCCAGGCCGCTGATCGTGAAGTTCTGGATGGTTCCGGCGGCGCCCGGAGTGGGCTCGCCGCTGGCCTGCGTCGCCGTGGACCAGTTGCTCGAAGTGATCGCCGTGGTCGAGTAGCGCACGTCGTAGCTGGTCGCGGTGCCGGTCGTGCCGTCATCTCCCGGCGCGGTCCAGCGGACCGAGACCGATGTCGCGGTGGTGCCGGTGACCGAGAGGTCGGCGACCGTGCCCGGCGCTATGAGGTCGCCGGTGGTCGATTTCACGGCCACGTTGGAGAAGCCCGACCAGTTCGGGACTTCGTCGGCCGCCCGGATGATGAAGTAGTAGGTGGACGCCGGATTCAGCCCGCGCACTCGCATGGAGTCGCTGGCCCCGGAAACGCCGGGAACCGGCTCCCCGGTCACGACCGTCGCGGCATTCCACCACGTCGTCGTATCGGTCGCCGTGATCGCGACGGTGCGGTACCGGATGTCGTAGCTTGACGCCTGTCCGATGGTGCCGTCGTCTCCGGGCGCCGTCCAATGGAGCACGACCGTCGAATCGGCGGCCGTCTGGGCATGGGCCCCGGCGGGCCGGAGCATTCCGAGCAGCAATAGCCCGCCCACGAACGCGGCAACGAGGATCCACAGCGGGATCCTCTCGGTTCGTGCGGTTCTCGTTTCGTCGGTCGGATCGTGGTATCGCATGCTGTCCTTCCCCCTTCCGGCTCGACGGGCGCGGCTCCCAAAAAGACGAGCCGCCATCGACCCTGTGCGGGTCCATGGCGGCTCGGCTGGCATCGGCCGTGAGGCGGTGCTTCACCTCACAATCGGAAGCCCCGTGGCTCTGCGCCCTGCCCTTTCAGGCAGTTTGCTCTGAGCATGGACAGATGGATATCGCCCCCTCCGTTCAAGATGAGCACGTTCGGTGCCAGGACAACCGTGCGATGTGCATGCAGGAAGCTGCGCGCCCGTAAGGGCTCCGGCTCTTTTGGCCGGCCGCCGTGCGGAATGCATCCGGGCTTTTGCATCCGCCCCGTCTCAGGATGCACGTGAAACACGGGCCGGCCTCAGCGCGACGCATCCGCCCCGCGAATCGAGGTCAGGATGGAGGGGAGCATGGCGCCGGCGAAGTCGGCGAGCCGCGCCCGGGCGTGCGAGGGCTGATCGGCGTAGGGAGACGAGAGGATCACGACGGCCGCGTGGTCGTGATGCAGGAAAAGCCGGGCGCGCGCCTGGAGCAGCTTGGCCCGCGTGCGACTCACCGTGAACTCGTAGGGCAGCCAGTAGACGTGCCAGACCGCGTAGCCCAGGGAGAGCGACCGGACATCGGTCTCGTGGAAGGAGAGCGGCCGCCCTTCCCGGGTGACGGTCGTGTCGCGCTCGGACACGACCCGCCATCGGGAATCCCCCCGCGGCACGATCACGTTGGCGAAGTGGATCAGCTCTCTCCCCTGCGTCTGGTTCCGGTAGAAGCCGATGTAGCAGTCGACCAGCCCCCCCTCTCTTTCGTACATCGTCCGGACCTCGGCCTCCGCGCCCCGATACCCGTGGGTCCACGAGGACGGCGGGGTACGGATCGGCTCCCAGCCGCCCCGAGGCGCGGGAGACGCCAGGACGACGGGATCCGATTCCGGCGCGGGGCGGGTCCAGGCCGCGAACGCCGCCGGCGCCACCGCCAGCGCGATCGCGACGGAGGCAACCGCGACGATTCCCCGCATCGATCCCGAGGGAGCGACCGGGTTGGGCGCCTCCCCACCGGCCTGCCCCGCGCCGCTCGTGGGAGGCGACGAGTCCTCCCGCCACCGGCTTCCCAGGTAAAAGAAAGCGGCCATGACGATCGCGAAGACGGTCCATCCGATTGCGAAATGATTGAAGCCGGAGCCGATGTCCTTGCGGGAGAGATATCCGGTCAGGACCATCACGTAGGCCCGGAGTCCGTTCGCGAGGATCGGCACGACGAGCGCCAGGGCTCCGAAAACGAGGCGGCTCCGGGGGCGGCTGAAGCGGAGGTAGGCGAAGAGGCAGCCGAGAGTGAACATCGAGATGAGAAAGCGGAGCCCGCTGCACGCCTCCACCACCTGCCATTTGCCCGTCGGCGTTGTGAGGTACATGCCCTCCACCGCGACCGGGACCCCCGTCAGCCGCAGACCCAGCACGGCGGCGTGGGCGGTGAAGCTCATGAGCGCGGGGTGGAGCGCTTCTCCGAACGGGACCGCGAAGAGGAGAAACGCGAGCGGAAAGGTGAGCACGCGCGCGATCCGGAGCCCGAAGATCGTGACGACGAGCGCCGGGATCAGGAGCGCGAACGCGAGCTGCTCGTAGAAGAGGACGCCCGCCGCGTGGGCGACCACCCACAGCGCTCCGATGCCCGCGATCGCCAGGAGCCCGGGAAGGAACGGCTCGGGGGCGAGACGGCGGACCTCGTCGCGTCGCCTCCACGCCAGGAAGGCCGCGACGGGGAGGACGAAGAAGCAGTGGGCATAGGTGTCCGACCCCCGCCACACGTCGTAGAACGATCGGGCCGTGGAATGGTACGCGGCGGCCATCGCGGCGATGCCGAGGCCAAAAAAGACGGCCGCGAGGTGGGAGCCGCGCGGCCGCACGCCGGGTGCCATGGGGGTCCCGCTCACCGGACCATTATGAGGGAAGTCGCGCACCGATCGCCACGGCTCGCGCGGGCCGGTCCGAAGGGCCCCCCGAGACGCCTCCGGGCAGAAGGGTACGAATCGGTACGGGTCCGGTGGGACGCGGGCCCACGCGCTCTCTTATCGGACGCTCGCGAAGCGTCGCATTCGAGCCGAGCCCCGCCCTGGCCCGAGCCTGAACGACCACGCCTAGGTTGGGGGATCTACTCGAGTTCACCGGCGGTTTCCGCTTTTCCCGGGCTTCCGGGCCAGGCAATCGCGTGCGATTCCCGGTCCCCGCCTCGCCCGAGTCGCCGGTGGTACGGTTGGTGCTTCTCTTTTTATCAATTGAGGCCTCCGTTGCTCGCTCCCACTTCCACCCGAATCGATCATCGGAGCCGGTAACGCTTCGCTTCCGGCCCCTGGAGGGTTGTTCCGTGCCTGAATGGCAGTATCCCGATGCCTATCCCGCCCGCGCCCGCATCCGCGCACTCGCCGCCGGGGCCGTGGTTATTGTCGGCGCCCTTGCCTTTCCGGGTGCTCCCGCGGACGCGGCGATCAGCATCAAGTCGAACCAATGGGTCAAGCAGGCGGCCCCGCTGCAAGGCGCCCTCCTCAACTTCACCGGCACGTTCGAAGCCCGCGGCTGGAACCACATGCTCTACGATCCCGTGGGCAAGCGCATGGTGCTCTACGACGGGTACATCGACGCCACGCGCCCTACGTCGATCTATGCGAACGCTCTGTGGACCTACGACCCTCTGGCGAACCGGCTTTCCCTGGAAGCGGTGAGCAACTGGGCGCGCCAGAACGGCGTCACCGTTCCTCTCGCGCAGAACATCACCGACCCGACCCCCTACGACCGCCATTCCTATTCGTGTATCGCGCTCGTGCCCGAGAAGAACCGGCTCTACCTCTGGGGGGGCGCCAACAACAGCGTCGCGAGCAACTATCTGGGGGATACCTGGGTCTACGATTTCGGAACGCGGAAATGGCGCGAGATCGCTGCCGTGACGCACCCGTTCACCGTGTTCGAGCAGGTGATGACCTACGACCCCGGCACGCATCAGCTGGTGGTGGCCGGCGGAGCGGACGCCGCGTATCACTCGGGCAACCAGGCCTGGCTCTTCAACGTGGACACGGAAACGTGGCAGATGGCCTCCACGCCCGGCGCGCCGCCCGCGCGCATGTCGCAGTCGATGGTGTTCGATCCCGTGAGGCGCGTCTCGTGGATGTTCGGCGGGGGCACCTACCCCAACGCAGGAAACGAGCTCTGGTCGTTCGATGCCGCCGCCCGGACGTGGCTCAAGATCATCCCCCAGGGAGCCGTGCCCCCGCCCCGCCGCTTCGCCGCGATGGCCTACGATTCGCGGCACGACGTCGTGCTCTTGTGGGGCGGCATGCGCGACGACGCGACGCGGTTCAACGACACCTGGATTTTCCGCCCCTCCACGCGGCGGTGGACCCTGCTCTCCCCCGCCGTCGCGGTGCCCAGCGACGCCTATAACGCCGAGGATCTGGCCTACGACCCGGACAACGATGTTTTCGTGCTGCACCAGGGGAACGACTTCTGGCTGTTCCGCTACGCCCCCGGCGGCGACGCGACCGCCCCCAGCGATATCCAGGATCTGAAGACCCGGTAGCGGATGCGTCGCGCGTCGTTTCTCGTGGGAATTCTGGCCGTGGCCGCGGGGCTCATCGCGGCTCCCCGGGCCCGCGCTTCCTTTCCCATCCCGATCACCGTCCAGGAGGTCCTTCCGGCCGGCGTGCCCGGGATGGCCCGCGCCGCCGGACCGGTCACGTTGGGAATCCCGCTCGAGGAGAGCGCCGGGATCATGGGCGTCTCTCAGCTCGGGCTCTCGGGAGCGTCGGCCGGGCAGTTCCGCGAGCTCTCCCGGTGGCCGGGAGGGGCGCTCCGCTGGGTCCTCGTCGACTTCCAGAGCGACCTGACGGCCGGCGGCACGAACGCCAAAGTCTCGCTGACCACGGGCGCGGGGAATTTCGGCGGTCCCGATCTCGCCTCGGACCAGGGCTCGAGCATCGCGATCTCCACGGGAGCCGGCGCCTTCCGGGTCAACAAGTCCCCCTTCCGCCTTTTCGACCAGGTCTCCGTGGGCCCGGCCTCGCTCGTCGCGTCCGGCGGCGACGGCGTCGTCGTGACCGACGTGGCCGGCGTCCGCTACACCTCGGCGAACGACGCCGCCTCGTCGGTGGTTCTGGAGGAGAACGGGCCGGTGCGCGCGGTCATCCGGGCCTCGGGCACGCTCCGGAGCTCTTCGGGGGCCCGGCTCTGCGAGTACCTCGTACGGCTCCACTTCTATCGAGGCAAGTCCTACGTGCGCGCCTGGGTGTCCCTCCGGAACGCGCGCGCTGAAGCGCCCACGGCGTTCACCTTCCGGAGCGCCGAGGTGGTCGTGCCCCTGGCGCCGCCGGGCGGACTTCGCTTCACGACCGCGACCTCGCGCGGCCCCGTGAGCGACGCCCTGGCAGCCGACGAGGCGATGTACCTGTACCAGGCGTACAGCGCCCAGAACGGGTACCCGGAGAACGCATACCCCAACGCCCCGATGGCGATCACCGGCACCACGTTCGCCCAGAACGGCGTCGAGATCCGGAAAGTGAACGGGACGATCTACCAGCCGCTCACGGGCCATCCCGACGACTACGCGTCGGGCTGGGCCGCGCTCGAGGATGCGACCGGGCGGGGCGTGACGGCGGGGCTCCGCTGGATGGCCCAGAGCTGGCCCGCCGGCTTCGAGCTCTCCGGCGACGGAACCGTTCGCGTGGAGCTCTTCAGCAAGCGAAACTTGAAGGCCTCGATCCCTTTCGCCTGGGGCGCCTATGAGACGCGCGAGCTCTTCTTCGATTTCCACGCGGCGTTCCCCGCCGCCCGGAGCGCCGCGCTCTACGAGATGCAGTATCCGCTCGGCGGGCGGCCGCCCCTGGCGCAGGTGGCGGCCGCGGGGGGAATCCTTGGCGAGACCCGGCTCGTGTCCGCCGCCGGCCAGGCCCGCTGGTTTCTGGCGCACGGCGCGACCGGCCCGTCGCTCGCCAACATCGTGCCCCAGTTCTGGCGGTATCACTCGTGGAGCACGGGAGGAGGAGCGAACCAGACGGATTTCGCGCTCCTCGACCTGATCGATTACCTGCGTACGGGCAACGGCGGCTTCCTGGCCGAGGGAGAGCGCAACTCCCTTTTCAAGGCGGATACGGCGGTGCGCCATTCCGACGGGTTCGACTGGTCCGCCAATCAGATCGTCCCCGGCGACGAGGGAAGCGGCACGAACCTGGGCGCGTTCAACGGGCGGATCTTCGACTTCGAGCACGCGCATTGGGTCAGTCTTCCGATCGCGTGGTATCTCACGGGGAACGAGCTCTACCACGAGGCGGTGGTCGACTTCGGAGAGTGGAAGCACGGCATGGGTGACGGCGACCCGCCCAACTTCTACCGGCCGATCGAGGACTTCGGCGACGGCGGCATGCGTGGATGGGGCCGCTACTACCGAGATTTCGCCCTCCTCTGGGACGTCACGCGGGACCGCCGCTACTGGGACGACCTGGACCGGATGACCAACGCGCTCCTGGCCTCGCGCGACGTGCCGGGGTCGGCGCTCCCCGCGGGGCGGAATATGGAGCGCGGATACCTGTGGCAATCGTTCGTCGGGTACCAGCTGCCGCGGTCGATCTCCGATTTCATGACCGTTCAGATCCACTTCGAGGCCGTCTGGGAGGGGCTTCGCCTTCTCCGCGAGGCGAACGACCCGCGCGTTGAGGAGTTGGAGAGCTACCTGCTCGGGCTCGCGGAGTTCGCCTATAACGAGATGTACTTCGACACGGGCCCGGCGAGCGGACAATACGGCTACCTGTACGCGTATTACCTGGACCAGAAAAACGACGCCGCGACGAACCGCTATTGGGCCGAGGGCTTCCGGCCGATCTCGACGTGCCGTGCGCTCACGTTCGCCTATCAGATGACGGGGGACCCGAAATACCTGGCGCGCGCGGCGAAGCTGTTGATCGGCGACATCGGCTACGTGACCAACCGCACCCCGACCGATCCCGCGAGCGAGGCGTTCCTGGCCGTGGATCTTTCCCGACCGCGGGCGGGATGGCTCCCCGTTCCTGGCGCGAGCGCCCAGGACCTGGGAGGGGGCGCGTACCGTTTGACCTGGACCGTGCCGCCGGGCGCCGAGGGATACCGGATCAAGGCGTCCGAACGAACGATCGTGGACTGGCTGGGGTTCGATCCGAACACCCGGTCGTTCCAGTACCCGCCCGCGAGCCACGTGCCCTGGTTCGCCGCGAGCGACGTGCAGGGCGAGCCGCGGCCCCTCGCCCCCGGTGCGACCCAGAGCATGACCCTCACTGGATTTGATCCGTCGAAGCGGTGGAGCTTCTCGGTGCGCTACGCGATCGACGCGGCGGACCCGATCGACCCGGCCGGTCCTCCCGACCCACCCGACCCTCCCCCCGCACCTCCCGGCGATCTGACGCCCACGAGCGGCATCCCCGCCGCGCCATGACAGCCCCGCCCCCGATCGACTAGACTGGGGGGGCGAAGCGCCCGTTCAAGTGCTCCGCGCGCATCCGCTTTCGGACCCCGGAGGAATTCCCCGCCGTGAAGGTGCACCCGTCGGTCGACAGCCTGCGGCGCGCGCTGCCCGCGGCGGGCCGTCCGCCGGCGGTGCTGGTCGGCCTCTGCTCCCACGGGCTCGCGATCCTTCGCTCCCTCGAGCGGAAGGGCGTCCCGGTGATCGTGATCGAGTCGAACTGGGACCAGCCGTCTGCCCAGACGCGCCACGGCCTGAAACTCCACCACGGGGACCTCTATGGCGAGTCCCTCGTGGAGGTGCTGCTTGAGCTGGGCGCTTCCCTCCCGTCCAGGCCCGTCCTCTTCGTCACCAACGACAAGATGGTGCGGCTGCTGAATCCGGTGCAGGAGGCCCTCCGGCGCCGGTTCCACCTTCCCTTTCCCCGGCCCGAGCTGTTGCTCGACCTCATCGAGAAGGATCGCCTCGGCCCGCTCGCGGTGCGCCAGGGACTCCACGTTCCGCGCACGGCCGCCGTCACGAGCGCGGAGGCGCGCGGGTGCGCTCCTTCCTCCGCCCTCGACGGGGCGGGATTTCCGTGCGTGGTGAAGCCCGCCACCCCGATGTCCGCGATCAAGGCGGTGATCGTGCCCGACCGGGCATCCCTGGCGCGCCTGGCTGCGGCGCATCCGGAGATCGACCGCTTCCTTCTTCAAGAGTGGATCGAGGGCGGGGACGAGCAGGTCTACTTCACGGCCTACTACTTCGACCAGAGCGGCCGGGTCCGCGCGCCATTCGCCGGACAGAAGATCCGCCAGGTGCCCCGGACGCTGGGGAATTCGAGCGCCGCCCGGGGCGTCGATCGTCCCGACCTGATCGAAGAGGGGCTCCGGCTGTTCCGGGGGCTCGACTATCGGGGGATCGCATCGGTCGAGTTCAAGGCGGCGCCGGACGGCACTCCCTACTTCATCGAGGCGACGGTCGGGCGCTCGGACTACTGGCTGAAGACCCTGATCGTGAACGGAGTCGATCTCCCCGCGATTGTCTATTCCGACCTGACCGGCATCCCGCTCCACGCCTCGGAGCGCCAGCGGAACCGGGTCGCATGGGTGGACGGGGACCGGGACCTCTGGGTGTACCTCGAATCGTGGCGCGACCCCGCGATTTCGAAGCGCCGTCTGCTCGCGCAGCTCCTCGAGCCCAAGCGCTTCGCCCTCTTCGACGTCCGCGACCCGCGTCCATACGCGGCCTGGTGGCGGCCCCTGGTCAAGCGCCTGACCGCCGCGGCGGCGCGGCGCCTCCGTCCGGAGTGAGCGCCCCGCCGGCGGAGAACCCCGCCCCTCCCTCGTTTTCCAGCGTGCTGAAGCACGCCGGGATTTACGGGCTCGGGAACGTGGGCATCCGGATCGCCGGACTCCTCCTGGTCCCGCTGTACACCTACAACCTCACCCCCGCCCAGTACGGGATCATCGAGTACCTCGACTTGACCGCCATGGCGATCGGGATGCTGTTCGGCCTGGGGCTGGCGAACGCGATCTACCGGTTCTACTACCTGGTCCCGGGCGAGAACGATCGCCGCCGCGTGGTGTCGACCGCCCTCGTCCCCGTCCTCGCCGTCTCCTTCGCTGTGTCCGCGATCCTCCTGGCGGCGGCTCCCTGGCTGGCCGGCACCTTGTTCCACGAACCCGGGTTCGCCCGATACCTGCGCATTCTCTTCGTCGGCTTCGGATTCAACATGGTGGCCGAGTTCGGAATGACGTATCTGGCCGTGCGGCAGCGTTCGGCCCTTTACAGCTCGATCACGGTGGGCAAGTTCGTGGCCGGCGCCCTCCTGAACGTGCTCTTCCTGGTGGTGCTTCGCCGTGGCGTCGAGGGAATTCTGATCTCGAACCTGATCACCAACACGGCGCTGGGGCTCTTGCTCTTGACGCGCGTCGTCCGCGAGAACGGCCTGGCCTTCGACCGCCCCCTTCTCCGGCGAATGGTGGCCTATGGCTATCCCCTCGTGCTCGTCCAGGTGGCCCTGTTCGTGATCAACTTCGCCGATCGCTTCTTCCTCCAGGCCTACGCGGGATTCGCGCAAGTGGGAATCTACGCGCTGGCGTACAAGTTCGGCATCATGCTGAACACGCTGGTGGTCGCGAGCTTCTTCCAGGTCTGGAATGCCAAGTCCTTCGAGGTGGCCGACGATCCCGGCGCGGGCGCCTTCTACACGCGGGTGTTCACCTACTTCGCGACCGCGCTGGTGGCGGCGTGGCTCGGAATGTCGCTGGTGATCCGGGACGTCATCGGGGTCGTGGCGCCGCCTTCCTACGCGCCGGCCGCGGCGCTGGTCCCGCTGATCCTGGCGGCCTACGTGTGGAATGGGATCGGGACCTACTTCGAGCTGGGGCTGAAGCTCAAGAACAAGACGCCGCTCCTGGGCGCGATGTTCGCGGGCACCTGCGTCCTCTGCCTGGGCCTCTACTGGCTCTGGATTCCCCGCTACGGAATGCTCGGAGCGGTCGCCGCGACGTTCGTTGCCTTCGCGGCCAAGGCCGTCTGGGTCTACCGCGAGAGCCAGCGCGCCTTTCCGGTCCACTACGAGTTCGGCCGCCTCGCGAAAGCGGCGCTGCTCGCGGCCGGCATCTGGGCGGCGCGGGCCCTGGTGCCGCCCCTTCCCCACGCCGTCTCGTTCCTGCTGGGCGTCGCCCTGTTCGCGGCCTACGTCGCCGCGCTCTGGTTGTCGGGCTGGGTGCGCCGCGAGGAGCGCGACGCGCTGACCGAGTGGATCCGCCGCCGGCCGGCGCGGCTCGAGCCCGCCGGAGCCCCGGGGGGAGCGCCGAAATGAAGGCGCTCGTCTCGGTGGTGATGCCCACGTTCAACCGGAAGCACGTGCTGCGGCGCGCCCTCGACAGCGTCTTCGCCCAGACCATCCCCGAGGTGGAGGCGATCGTCGTGGACGACGGCTCCAGCGACGGCACCGAGGCGATGATCGCGGAGTACCCCCGTCCCATCGTCTACGTGGGACAGCAGAACGCGGGCCCGGCCGCCGCCCGAAATCGCGGGCTCAAGCGCGCGGGCGGCGCCTTCATCGCGTTCCTCGATTCGGACGACGTGTTCTATCCCCGGCATCTCGAGGCGTCGCTGGCCGCTCTCGAACGCTCACCCGAGGCCGGCCTGGTGTACGGCGCCAACGAGGTGGTGGACGCGGAGGGTCGCGTGGTCAAGGTGCAGGTCCCGCGTCCCGAAGACCGCGGGCGGGTGCTCCCCGGGCTTCTCTTCACCAACTTCGTCATGCCGTCCACGGTGGTGATGCGGCGCGAGTGCTACGAGGCGGTGGGGGGGATGAACGAGACGCTGCGCTTCGCCGAGGACTGGCTCTACTGGCTCAAGATGGCGGAGCGCTTTCCGTTCGAGCAGGTGTGCGAGGTGCTGGTCCGCTTCCAGCGCTCGACGGTTTCCGCGTCGCGGCTTCCCATCGAATCGCTGGTCGCCATGAACCGGGAGATGCTCGATCTCGCCTTTGCCGATCCCGTCCTGGGTCCGGCCATCGCTCCCCACCGCCGCGCGGCCTACGCCGCCATGCACCGAGCCTACGCCGAGACCGCGCTCGAGCTCCTGCACATGGGCACGGCGCGAAAGCTCCTCGCCCAATCCCTCCGCCTCTCCCCCTGGGATCCCCGCCTCTACTCCCTCCTAGCGAAGTCGCTCCTTCCGGGATGGGCCCTGAAGCGAGCAAGAGAAGCCAAACGGGGAAAGCCCACGGAGCTGTAGCCGGGGCCGAGCCGGAGACACGTCGGGCTCGGTATCGTGTCGGGGGCCCCTCGGCCAAGCGCGCCCTAGCGCTGCCCCGGCGTCGCGGCAGGCGCCGGTTCCGTAGCAAGCCCCTGGTCGTGCTTCGCTTTGTCGAGCCAAGCCCGCGCCACCAGAGACTGCGGATCCCTCTTCAGCGCCACCTCGAGCTGCATGATCCCCTGCGCCCGCTCTCCGATGTCCACCAGATAGGCCCCGTACTGTGCGCGCGTGTAGGCGCGGTCCGGGAAAAGGCGCAGAGCCTTCTCGTAGAATGCGATTGGAATCGAAGGATCGTGGAGCTCCTTTGCCACGATTCCGAGCAGGTGCAGAGCCCGCGGGTGGTTCGGGAAAACCCAGAGGACATACTTCAGCTCGGTCACCGCCTTTTCCAGGCTTCCTTCGGAGTAGCGCGGCCAGAAACCTCGGGGATTCGTCTTCGGACCGAGGTGGCCGTTTTCGACGATCGGGATGAGGCGGGAGGCTTCGGGGTCGGCCCCGACGGAGAAGAAGTCGTTGTTCACCCACATCTGCGCCTCGCTCTTCGGGACGTGGGGGTCTTTCGCCAGCGGGTTGTACGCGTCGCGAGGGGCGATCCGGGGATCCTTCCTCGTTTCGGGATAGAGGATCGAGTCGGGTTCCGGGGTGCCCGGAATGTAGTAGGACTGGGCCCGTGCGGCGGGTGCCCCGCCCAGCAACGCTGCGAGGAGTGCGCCGACGGCCAATGCCCCCAGGGCCCCGAGCCCGGCGAGGGCCGCGGCACCCGGCATCCGATGATCCCTGACTCCCGCCGTCGTCATGCGGAAAAGCGTAGCACCCGCCCGGCCCTCCATCAACGCGTCCGCTCGGTGGCCGGGAGCAGGGACAAGATCCTCGCGGCATTCGTGTCCCAGGTATGCCGTTCGAGCACATGCTCGCGCGCCCGCGCGCCCATGGCGGAGCGCCGGGCCGTGTCCTCCAATAGAGCGGCGAGTGCCGCACCCAGCGCCGCGGCGTCGCCGCGGGGGACGAGGATCCCGGTGTCGCCGTCCAGGATCCCGTCCTCCAGGGGACCCAGGCGAGGCGCCACGACCGGCTTTCCCATCGCCATGTACTCGAAGATCTTCATCGGCGAGCCGTATTCGTTCGAATCCGGCATGACGGCGACATCGAACGCGGCGATGTGCTCCGGGAGCCGCTCGTGGCCGATCCAGCCCGCGAAGCGCACGCGCTCCGAGAGCCCGCACTCCTTGACTCGGGCCTCGAGCGCGGGCCGCTCCGGGCCTTCCCCCACCAGGAGCGCCGCCGCGTCCGGTACCCGGCGAAACACCTCGGGCAGGGCGTCGATGAGCAGTGCCACCCCGTGCCAGGGAAAGAACGCGCCCGTGAAGCCGATGACGCGCGCGTCCGTCAGCCCGTAGCGCGCGCGGACGGCCGCTCCGGAGATCTCGGCGCGGAAGCGCCGGGGATCGGCCGCGTTGGGGAGGACGACGACGCGGGCGGGATCGATCCCGGACGCCGCGATCTGGCGGCTCAGGACGGTCGAGACCGCGGCGATCCGGTCGGCGCTTCCCAGCGTGAACTTTTCGAGGCGGCGCGCGAGAGGCCTGAGGAGGCGGCTCCGCCGCCGGTAGAGAGGGGTCTCGTCCGTGTAGTTGACCTCCAGGACGAGGGGGACGCGCGCGGCGCCAGCGGCGAGCGCGCCCGCGACGTTGAAGAACGCGTATCGCTCGTAGAGGGCTACCGTCCCGGGAGCGCCGAGGGCGCGGCGAAGGCGGAAGTAGGCGGGGACGTTGTACGCGATCTCCATGAGCTCGAAGAGGAATTCGGGGACCCGGACCGCGAGCGTGCGCCAGAAGCGCCCTGCCCCGGACCGCCGCGCGGCGGGCGCGTCCTCCACCGAGACTCCGGGCGGGGACACGATCTCCACCTCCATCCCCGCGAGCTCGAACGCGCGGGCCATGCCGAGGAGATGAACCCCCTCGACCCCCTGGCCCTGGGTGCGATGGTGGAGGACGAGGCGCACGGGGCGTCAGGTGCCCAGGGCCGGCTCGGGGCCGCCGGCGGGCGCCGCCACGGGCCGGGCCGCGCTCTTCGCGCGAACGCGCTCCACGGCCGCCTCCCGCTGCGCGATAAACTCGAGGAGGATGGCCGAGATCACCAGATAGTAAAAGAGGTCGAAATACGCGAGCCCCAGGAAGGCGCCCCCCAGCATGTAGGCCACGATGGAGTATTGGAGCATCTCCGCCAGGTCCCGGATCCAGCGGCGCTCCGGGTCCTTCGGGAACCATTTTCGAAGCCGTTCCAGGCGCCACAGGGTCCCGCCCAGGATGCCCAGGAAGATCATGAGGCCCGGGAAGCCCTGCTCGGCCATCACCTCGAAGTAGATGCTGTGCGCATCGTGGATGTCGGTCGGGTTGGGCGCGTAAACGGCGAACAGCTCGGGGGTGAACGTTCGGAACCCGCCGCCGAAGAGCCGGTCCTTGGCCAGGTTGTAGGCGAAGTGCCAGGCGTTGATCCGCCCCATCGCCGAGGTGTCGGCCTGGTAGTCGCGGATGGAGAACATCCGGTCCTTCCACTCCACGGGGACGAACGCGGCCAGGAGGCCGCCCAGGATCACCACGACTAGGAAGGCCTGGACGCGGTAGCGGGAGCGCGCCATGAGGATGGCGGCGAGGCCGGCGAAAGCGACGATTGCGCCCCGGGAATAGGAGAAGAGGATCGAGAGAATGGTGAGTCCGACAGCGACGCCGTAAGCCCATTTATGCCAGGTCTTTGTGACCTGCCGCATAAAGTACAGCATGAGGGGCAGGATCATCAGCTCCGCCAGCGCCAGCTCGTTGTTTCCCTCGATGAACGACCCCGAGGGTCCCCAGACCCGATATTCGCCGCGATGGAGAATGGAGAAGATGCCCCCCTTCACGCCGTAGAACGCCACCGAGGCCATGCACACCCAGACGAAGCGCTCGAGGCGCTTTCGATCCTGTAAGAGCATCATGGCCACGAAACACATGAGGATGATCCGCGAGAATCGGTTCCACTCGATCCACGCGTCGTGGGAGACGGCGTTCATCGTGGTTACCGTGGTGTATCCGACCCACAGGAGCAGAAGCGCGGTCGTGATCCGCATCGGGATGTTCCGGATCTCCCCCTTCAAGAACGTGCCCAGGAGAGTCGCGAGCGCGACCGCGAGGCCGACCGGCGCGTTCTCCAGTCTCCACGAGAGGCGGTGCGGATTCATGAGCCCGATCCACGCGTAGACCAGGATGCCGATGTCGGGCCGGAAAATGCAGAACGGGATGCTTCCGAAAATGACCAGCCCGACGAGGATGTCGCGCATCTAGGCGCTCCTCCGCGGACGTGCCGCGCGCAGCCGGTAATACGCCAGCTTCAGCGCGAACCGTCCGGGATCGTCTTCCCACGGCGTTCCGCGTCGCCAGCGGAACGGATCGTCCCCCGTCTCGTTCGCCCCGAAGTTGGTGGTTACGGCGGCGCGGTAGCCCGCCTCCCGCAGCAGGGCGACGGTGTCGTCGGTGTAGTCCTCGGTCCTGCCGTTCGGGTAGGCGAAGAGCCGGACCTCCTCGCCCAGCTCCGCCTCGATCGCCCGCTTGGAGCGCGTGATCTCCTCCCGCGCGCGCTCGCGTGTGACCCGGCTCAGGATGGGGTGCGTCTCGGTGTGGGAGCCGAAGCGGACCCCGGCGCTCTTCATGGCACGCACGCGGTCCCAATCGAGCATGAGCCCGGACTCGGCCGCCGCGTCGCGCTCGCCGCCCAGCTCGGCGCGCAGCCGCTCGACCGCGGCCAGGCGCTCGGCCTCGGGCATCGCCTTGAGCGCGGCCAGGACGCGGAAGGCGGCGGACCGCCGCTCTTTCTCCGTCCGGAGCGGGAGCGGAGGAGCGTCCGCGGCCGGGCCGGGCACCCGAACCTGTTCCCGCCGGGTCGAGGCGAAGGCGAGGAGCACCTGATCGTGCCAGGGCGCGATTCCGGTTCCCACGCACCCGGTCACGAGAAACACCGTCGCCGGGATGCCGTGGCGGAGCAGCACCGGAAGCGCGTGCTCATGGTTGTCCGCGTAGCCGTCGTCGAAGGTGACCGCGACCGCCCCCTTCGGCACGGCGCCGGCGCGGCTTCGCTCGACCAGCTCCTCGAGCGCCAGGGGACGGTACGCCGATGCCAAGTGTTCCATCTGGCGCTCGAAGCGCTCCGGCGGGATCGCGTCGATCATGAACGGCCCCGGCCTGGGGTGGACGCGGTGGTAGATCAGGATCAGAAAGGGCGGAGCGGAGCGCCGCTTGAGACGGAGGCCGCCCCGGCCGATCTCGAGCGACCAGCGGTTCGACGCGGCGCGGAAGAGCCGCGCTCCCCCGGCCGCCTGGAACGCGGCCGCGGCCGCCGTGCGCGCGGCGCTCATCGCGCCTTCCGGCGGAGGGCCGAGCGGAGCGGGGCGGTCACCGCGGCGAGGCGGCTGATTCCCGAGACGAGCGCGGCTTTCGCTCCGCTCCCCTTCAGAGTCAGGCGCGTGCTCTCCTTGACCGTCCCCCCCCACGAGAGCTTGTGGCTGGATACGCCGGCCAGGAAGTCGTACGTGCCGACTCCCTCTTCGATCAGCCTCTCCATGACAATCCCACGGAGCACGTTCCCCACCGACAGGGTTTCCCAGTCGGGGTCGTACCCCTCCTGCAAGAGGAACGACGTTCCCTTGTAGCGTGCGCAGAATTGGTGCGCGACCGCGGCGTCGTCCACCACCAGCGTATGCAGGTCCAGCCAGCCCCGGCGGAGGAGCGCGCGGCCCATCGAACGGTAGAAGGCGCGCTTCTCAGTGCCGCGAAAGACGCCCGACTCTCCCCGCGTCGCCCAGCGCCGCTCGTGGAGCGTGAACAGGGAATCGAGGGCCTGGTCCAGCTCCTTTTCCGTCGCGGCCCGGCGAAGCGAGACCGACCGTCCCGACTCGAGATTGCGCCGGAGGGAGCGAACCTTCGTGCGCATGCGGGGCGAGAGCCGCGCCACGTAAGCGTCCCAGGACCCGGCGAGCGGCGCCACCACGCAGCCGACCCGTTCCTCGTCGAGAAGCCCGCCCGACGCCGCGGCGAGCCCGCGGGCGATCGCCACGTGCGGCGAAGTGACCGGCATCTCGTTCCACCGCGCCAGGTCGTACTTGAGCGGCCCCGCGCCGCCGCGGAGCCACGCCCAGAACGCGGGCAAGACCGAGCCCTCGTCTCCGCGCGGCACGATGAAGTCGAGATAGTCGGAGTCGTGCGTCCCGTCCCCCAGGAACCGCAGAACGCGGACCCGAATGCCGCCGCGGTAGCGCTCCTCGGCGATCTGGAGAGGCAGGATGCCGGCGATCGCGGCGCCGCGCCGGGCCAGGACCACCGCGGGGGTCCGGCCGCGGGCATAGGCTGCCCACCACGCGCCCATCCACTCGGGCGTGAGAAAAAGGGTATCGGCCGCGCTCGCCTGGAGCATCTCGGTCCAGGCCGGCTCCAGCGCGCCAAGCGCGCGCCCGGGCTCGACGACCTCAAAACGGTCGGGGGCGTTCATGGGGACGCCGCTCCGTGCCTGTCGAGAACCCGGCGGTGCCACAGCTCCAGCACCATCAGGTTCCAGAGGACGGTCCCATAGTAAGGGGTGGGATCTTCGGCGTGCCGGCGCACCACCTCTTCGAGCGCGTCCCGCCGGAAGTACCCACGGGCACCCGCCGTCGGCCCCAGGACCAGGTCGCGCATCATCGCGTGAAGCTCCGGATCCGTTCGGAGCCAGAGCGAGATCGGAAGCCCGAAGCCGTGCTTCTGCTTCTCGCGGATCTCTGGAGGGAGCAGGTCCCGGTAGGCATCCTTGAAGAAAGTGCGGAGCTGTCCGCCGCGGATTTTCAGGGAAGCCGGAACGCGCTGGGCTAAGTCGACGACGCGCTCGTCCAGGAACGGAAAGCGCACGGCGACACCCGCCCGCTCGCACGCCCGCGTGACCTTGAAGAGATCGTTGTCGCTGATCGTGATCTTCAAGTCCAGGTAGAGCTGCCGGTCGAGCGCGGTGGAAGCTCGCGCAGAATCGTGGTGCCGGAGAACCATGGCGTACGGCCGGTACTCGCGCGCGGCCCGGAGCAGATCGCCGTCCACGAAGCGGCTCGGCGGGATCACGTTCCAGAACCCGTAGGATACGATCCGCTCCGCCGGTGAGAGGCTGGCGCGCCGGACGTATTTCTTCGCCTTGGCCAGGAGCGGGAGCGGCAGAACCGTCCCGAGGGCGCGGATCGCCGGCGTGAGGAGCGGCTTCCGGAGGATCGCGGGCACCCGGTCGTAGCGGTCGAAGACGCGGCCGCTCACGTAGCGCTCGTTCCCAGCGAACAGCTCGTCACCGCCGTCCCCCGCGTACAGCGTCTCCACCCCGTGCTCGCGGGCCAGCCGGGCGCAGAGATAGGTCGGGACGGCGGAGGCGTTGGCGAACGGTTCGTCGTACGCGGTGGCCACCACTTCCGCGGCGGCCGCCGTGTCGCGCGGGGTGACGAGATACTCCGTGTGGCGCGAGCCGAACGCCTTGGCGGCGACGCGCGCGTAGTGCAGCTCGTCGAAGCCCTGCTCGCCAAAGCCGATCGAAAACGTGGCCACCGGACTTCCCCGCCGCCGGGTCAGGAGTCCCGTGACCGTGGTGCTGTCGATCCCGCCGCTCAGAAAGGCGCCGAACCGGTCGCCCGCGGCGTCGCCGCGAAGGCGATCCGCCACCGCCGCTTCCAGGGCGTCGCGCGTGGCGGCGGCCAGCTCCTCCGGGGACGCTTCCTCCTTCCGGGTGAAGTCGAGGTCCCAGTAGGGCCGGGATTCGGCGCGCCCGTCCCGGACGGTCACGCGGTGGCCGGGGGGCACCTTCTCCACTTCGCGGAAGATCGTGCGCGGCGTTGCGATGATCGAGGAGCCCACCACGTCGAGGAGAGCCGCCGGATCGACGGTAGGATGGAGGGGTACGGGTGACGCGAGGAGGGAGGCCATCCGCGACGCGAAGAGAAACCGCGAGGGCCGGTCGGACGTGAGCAGCGATTGAACCCGGAATCGGTCCGTCGCCAGGTGAAGCGTGCCGTCGCGCCCGTCCCAGAACGCCAGCGCGAACTCCCCGCGCAATCCCGCGACGGCGTCGGCGCCGCGGGCGGCCAGGACCGCGAACAGCGCCTCGAGCGGGCGGAGACGATCCGCCTCGCTGGAACTCCCCACCAGGAGCCCGTGGAACGCAAGCGCCAGCACCGCGTCCCCCTCGCGTCGGGTGATAAGGCCCGTCAGGTAGCCGGGCGCTCCCCGGGCCACGAGGGCGAGCCGGTCCCCGTCGAGGAGGAGCGGGGGTCCGACGTCGGTCCCGTCCAGCGCGCTCTCCATGCCGGAGAGGGCCCGCGCGTCCAGCGGACGCGCGTCCAGCGGGACGAGGATCCCCGCGATCCCGCTCACCGCGCTTCCCTCCCGGTCACCACCCGACCACCTTCCGGTAGATGCCCAGCTGCTCCTGGGCCACGGCGTCCCAGCTTCGCCGCGCGCCGGCGGCGATCGCCGCAGAGTCCCAGTTTCGCGAGAGAGCCGCGGCCAGCCGGTCCGCCACGTGACCCGGCTCGCGGGTGCGGACCAGGAATCCGTTCTCGCCGTCCTGGACCAGGTCCGGGATCCCCCCGACATCGGTGGCCACCACGGGACGGCCGCACGCCAACGCTTCCAGGACCACGTTGGGGCACCCCTCGCTGTGGCTCAAGAGACAGACCACGTCGGAGGCCGCGTACCAGAGCGGCAGGGCGTCCGGGGCGCGCGCGCCCTCGAGGCGCACGGCGTCGCCGGCTCCCGAGCGGCGGATCGCCCCCTCCACGGCGCGGCGGCCCGGACCGTCCCCTACCACGCGCGCCCGCGCCGCACCCATTCCCTCGCGGGCGAGGAGCGCCGCGACCGCGGCCGCGAGAAGGTCCAGCCCCTTCACCGGATCCAGCCGCGCCACCGCGAGAATCATGCGCTCGTCGAGGGGAATCCCCAGAGCCTCCCGCGACGCCGCGCGATCGAGGGGCCGGAAACGGACGATGTCGACTCCGTTGGGGACCACGTGGGTCCGCTCCGCGGCCGCCCCCAGCTCCAGCGCGCGCCGCTCCAGCGAGCGGGAGACCGCGATCACGGCTCCGGCGTCCCGGAGCGCACGCTCGATCGGAGCGCGCCGCGCGCCGTCCCGCGCGATCACCTCGAGATCCGAGCCCCGGACCGACAGCACGAACGGGACGCCCAGCTCGCGCGCGACGCGCGCTCCCGCCGCGCCGTCGGGAAAGGCATAGTGCGCGTCAACCAGGTCGAAGGGGGAGGCGCCCAGCGCGCCTCGCACCTGGGGCCAGACCTCCCGGAACAGGAGCGTCGCATCCCACTGCTTGAGCATCCCCGGCAGCACGGCGAAGCGGGGGTGCAGCACGTCGAAGCCCGCGGGATCGCGTCGGCGGAACGGTACGCCCAGGACGCGCGGGTTTCTCCCGGCGTTCACGGGCGCGACCACGAGGAGCTCGGTTCGGGCAGCGATCTCCGCGAGGCGGCTCCGGACGAAGCTCCCGCGCCCCGGCTCCGCCGGGTTGGGGAAGAGGGTGGTGAAGGAGAGGATGCGAAGACGCGGCCCGCCGCTCATGACGCGCCGCCTCCAAACCGCCGGCCCCAATGCTCCAGCACGAGGAGCGCCCAGAGCCCATAGCTGTGGTCCCGGGCGCCGCTCTGGTGCTCGTCCCAGAGGGCGCGGATGGCGGCGGGCTCGAAGTGGGACTCCAGATACGAGCCGCCCGCGAGCGCCGTTTCCTCGAAGGGGCGCTTCAGATCGCCGCGGAACCAGCGGTCCAGCGGCACCGAAAACCCCATCTTCCGCCGCGTGAGCACTTCTTCTGGGACCAGGCCCCGGAGCGCGCGCTTGAAGATGTATTTTCCCTCGCCGCGGCGGATCTTCATCTCCGCGGGGATTTTGGCCGCGTGCTCCACGAAGAGGTGGTCCAGGAGCGGCACGCGCACCTCCAGCGAGTGGGCCATGCTGGCGCGATCTACCTTGGCCAGGATGTCGTCGGGCAGGTAGGTTTTGAAATCCACGTACTGGATGCGCGAGAGCGGGTGCCACCCCTCCGAGCGCCGGAAGAATTCCTCCTGCGCCGCGAACGCGTCGTGCTCCCCCACCGCCGCGCGGAGCGCGGGACGGTACAGGCGCGCCTTCATCGCGGGGGTGAACCAGCGCATCGTGTTGTGGTAGGCGCGCTCGGGGGAAAGCGTCAGGTTCGTCAGGAGCGTCTTCCCGCGGAACATCCGCGGCAGCCGGTCCGCCTTGGGATACGCCGCCGCCATCGGTTCCAGCACGCGGCGCCGCGCCCAGCGCGGAATGCGCGCGCGGATCCGGTTCTCGAGGAGGTCGTAGCTCATACGCCGGTATCCGGCGAAATTCTCGTCCCCGCCGTCGCCCGAGAGGCAGACCACCACCCGCTCCCTCGCCACCTGGGAAACGTAGAAGGTAGGCACCATCGAGGAATCCGCGAACGGCTCGTCGTAGTGCCACGTCAGCCGGTCGAGGATATCGGCGGCGCGCGCCTCCACGGTGCGCTCGTGTGCGTCGGTGCCGAACGCGGCCGCCACGCGGCGCGCATAGGGAAGCTCGTCGTAGGCGTCCTCGCGGAAGCCGATCGAGGCTGTCCGGACCGGCTGATCGAGGAGACCGGCCATGGTTCCCACGACGGCGCTGGAATCGATCCCTCCCGAGAGAAAGGCCCCCAGCGGCACCTCGCTCATGAGGTGGGCCGCGACCGACTCGCGCAGCGCCTCCCGGAGCCCCTCGGCGGTCTCCGCTTCGCCGCGCGCGGGACCCGGCCGGATCTCGAGGTCCCAGTACTCGCGGTCCTCGATCCCCCGCTCCGTCACGGTCAGGGTGTGCCCCGGGCGCAGCTTTCGCACCTCGCGGAAGATGGAGCGCGGCGCCGGCACGTAGAGGTAGGTCAGGAATTCGTCGAGGGCGAGAGGATCGAGGGTGGCGCGCATCTCCGGGTCTTGAAGGATCGCCTTGATCTCCGAGCCGAAGCGGAACGTCCGGCCGTCCCACGAATAGTAGAGCGGCTTGATTCCCAGGCGGTCGCGCGCGACGAACAGCGCGCGTTCCCCCTCATCCCAGACGGCGTAGGCGAACATGCCGCGGAGACGCTTCACCGAGTCGGCGCCCCACTCCCGGTAGGCGAGCAGGATCACCTCGGTGTCAGTTTCTGTGCGGAAGCGGTGACCGCGCTCCATGAGCTCGCCCCGGAGGGCGCGATAGTTGTAGATCTCCCCGTTGAAGACGATCGCGAGGCGCCCGTCCTCGGTGAAGATCGGCTGGTGCCCCGTGGCGACGCCGATGATCGAGAGACGCCGGTGCCCCAATCCGATCGGGCCCTTCACGTGGAAGCCGTCGTCGTCGGGGCCGCGGTGGGCGAGCACCTGCGTCATGTGCTCCAGCGTTTCCCGGCGGACCGCCGCGGCGCCCCCGGGCTCACCGGCGTGGAAGATGCCCGCGATCCCGCACATGTCAGGCCGCCGCCGAGCGGGCGCGTCGCGCTTCGGCCGCCGCCCGCGGGTGCCGGCCGAACGTCTCCGCGTAAAGAGCGGCATACGCCTCTACCATCCGCTGCATGCCGTGATCGGTCTCGACATAGGCTCGGCCCGCTTCCCCCAGGGAGCGGCGGAGCGCCGGATCGGCCAGGAGCGCCACGATCCGCTTCGCGAGGGAGTCCGCGTCGCGCGCGGGAACCAGGAACCCGGTCTTGCCGTCCCGGATCAGATCGACGGTTCCCCCGACGGCGGTGGCCACGACCGGCCGGCGGGCCGCCATGGCCTCCAGAATCGTATTGGACATCCCTTCATAGAGCGAGCTGTTCACGTAGACGTCGCCGGCCTGGAGGAGACGGGGAACGTCGCGCCGCACGCCGGTAAACCGGATCGCGTCCAGCACGGCAGTCTCACGGGCCAGCGCCTCCAGCTCGGCGCGGCGCCCGCTTCCGTGATCGTCCCCCACGATCACCAGCCTCGCGCGCGGACGGTCGGCGCGGACCTGGGCGAAGGCGCGGATCAGGGTGGCGTGGTCCTTCACCGGGCGCATCCCGCCGACGTGGATCACCACCTCGTCGCCCGGTTCCAGCAGGAGCTCGCGGCGGATCCCGTCTCGGTGGGCGGGGTCCGCGGGGTCCGCGTCCTCGGGGAAGGAAGCGAGGTCCACGCCGTTCGGAATGGAGGCGATCCGCTCCCGGCGGATTCCCCACGATTCCTCGAGCTCCCGGGCGAGATTGCCGGAGACCGCGACGAAGCGCGTGACCAGCGGGGCGAGCCGGCGCTTGACCCAGAGCCGGCGGGCCGGAGGGGCTTCTTCGTCGTGGCCGTGCTCCCCGTGGATCACCACGGGAACGCCCGCTAGGCGGGCTCCGAGGACGGCGTACATGTAGGTTTGCCAGTTGTGGGAGTGGACCACGTCGATCCGCTCCCGGCGAAAGAGCGACGCGAGCACGGGGATGAGTCCGTAGTTGCGCCGGGTGCGCGCCCGGAGCGGCACCACCAGGATGCGCGGGTCCAGAACGCCGCGGGTCATCGGGTCCTGATCCCGGAGGCAGCAGATGAGCGGCTGGATGGAAGCCGGAAGACGGTTCACCACCTTGATGACGCCGTACTCCATTCCGGCCAGCACCAGCGCGTCGACCACGTGCATGACCCGGATCGGACGCCCCGCCCGGTGGCGCTCGGTCATACCCGCCGCGTATCCGGGTCGAGGAACAGGCGGTGCCACTCCTCGAGGACGAGCAGGCACCAGATCCAGTCGCTGTAGTCCCGCTTCCCCTCCTCGTGCTGTGTCAGGATTTCGCGCACCGCTTCGGGGCGGAAGTAGCCGCGCGCCAGCGTGCGCGGGTCCAGGAGCCGCTCGCGCGCGGTCCCGCGCAGCTCGTTCCGGAACCAGGTTCCCTTGGGCACGGCGAATCCCTGCTTCCGCTTCGTGAAGACCGAGGCGGGCAGATGCTTGGCGAGGAGACGCTTGAAGAGGACCTTCGAGACGCCCCCCTGAAGCTTGAGCCGGGCCGGGACCGTGGCCATGAACTCGACCAGCGTGTAGTCGAGAAGCGGCGCGCGCACTTCCAGCGCGTGCGCCATGCTGGCACGGTCAACCTTGGTCAGGATGTCGTCGGGGAGATAGCTCATCGTGTCGATCCACTGGAGCCGCGACACCAGATCCACCCGCTCGAGCTCGGCGGTGGAAACCCCGTCTCCGTTTCCGTTCCCGTTACCCTGGCGCTCGCGCATCCCGGGAGCGTAGAGCCACGATTTGATGTACGGGTAGAGGCCCAGGCCGTAGCCGGGGGTCAGGGCCGAGTGGTGCGCGACGGCGTAGAGCCGGTTCCGCGCCGGCGCGTCCATGGGGAGCGCATCCACGACTGGCGCGAGCACGCGGCGCCGGATCGGCCCCGGGATACACGACCACCGGCGGTCCGCCAGGGCCCGCTGGTACCGGGCGTAACCCGCGAACAGCTCGTCGCCGCCGTCGCCGGAGAGGGCCACGGTCACGTCCCGCCGCGCCATCTGACACACGTACCAGGTCGGCACCATGGATGAGTCGCCGAAGGGCTCGTCGAAGTGCCAGACCAGGTTGGGCAGGATCGCGGTCGCCTCGGGCTTCACGAGATGCTCGTTGTGATCGGTGCCCAGATGGCGCGCCACCACGCGCGCGTCCTCGATCTCGGAGTAGCCGGCCTCCTCGAACCCGATGGTGAACGTCTTCACGCGCGGCCCCCCCTCCGCGGCCATCATCGCCACCACCGCGCTCGAATCGACGCCGCCGGAGAGGAACGCGCCCAGGGGCACGTCGCTGATCAGCCGGCGGCGGACCGAGTCCCGGAACCGGGATTCCACCTCCTCCTGGTACTCCTCGTCCCGGCGCGGCGGGTCGTCGGCGCGGAAGGTGGGGCGCCAGTAGCGTTGGACGGCGAGCCGCCCGCCCTCCAGCGTGAGCCAATGCGCCGGAGGAAGCTTGGCCACGTTGCGGAGAATGGTGCGCGCTCCGCCGACGTAGTAGCTCGAGAGGAACTCGTCCACGGCTTCGGGGTCGACTTCCCGCGGGACCCCGGGCGCCGCGAGCACGGCTTTGAGCTCGGAGGCGAAGACGAAGCGGTCGGCGGTGAGCGCGTAGTAGAAGGGCTTCTTCCCCAGGCGGTCGCGCGCGGCGAAGAGGCGCCGGCGCGGAGCGTCCCAGATGGCGAACGCGAACATGCCGTTCAACCGTTCGACGCACCGCTCCCCCCAGGCGGCGTAGGCCTGGAGGAGGACCTCGGTATCCGATCGCGTCGCAAACGCCGCGCCCTTCGATTCGAGCGCGCTCCGCACTTCGCGGAAGTTGTAGATCTCCCCGTTGAACACGATCGTGAGCGCGCCGCCGGCGCCTTCCATCGGCTGGTGGCCGCCGGAGAGGTCGATGATGGAGAGGCGGCGGTGGGCCAGCCCGGCCTCGCCGCGCACTGCGATCCCCTGGTCGTCGGGCCCCCGATGCTGGAGGAGCGAGGCCATGCGCTCGAGGACGTCGCGCGCGGGAGCCGCGCCGGGCTTCTGTTCGACGATGCCGGCGATGCCGCACATGGGTCAGGTCACCGCTTCCCGGCCCGGAGGCCGGGAAGCGCCGGCTACGACCCGCGTCAGGAGCGCCTCGAGCGCGACTCCGTGGTCGGACCAGCGGTGGTGCCGCTCGACGTAGGCGCGGGCGCGCGATCCGGCTTCCCGCCTTCGCTCCGGACTGCGGAGCAGCTCGACCACGTGCGTCGCGAACGCCTCCGGGTCGTCCGCCACGCGCGCTCCCGCCTGGCGCATGGCGTCCAGCCCCTCGAACGCGGCCGATGTCCCGACCACCGGAAGGCCCATGGCCATTGCCTCGAGGATCTTGTTCTGGAGGCCGCGCGCGATCCGGAGCGGGGCGACCGAGACGGCGGCCCCGGCCAGGTGCGGGCGCACGTCCGGGACGGTGCCCGTCACCTCGACTCCGGGTTGCCGCGCGAGCGCGCGGACCGCGCGGGCGGGGTTTCGTCCCACGATGACGAACCTGGCCTCGGGCAGCGCGGCCCGGATGCGCGGAAAGATCGACGCGCAGAAGTGGCGGACGCCGTCCACGTTGGGGAAATAGTCCATGACGCCGGTGAACACGATCCGGAGGGCTTCGCCATGGCCGCCGCCGTTCCGCGCGGGGGCGGCGGGAGCCGTGGCCCCGGCGAAGGCAGGGTTGAAATGCGCCAGGTCCACTCCGTTCTGGAGAACCGTGAACGGGCGGCCGGGGACGCGCGCGGCCAGGAGCCGCTCCTCGCGTCCGGACACGAAGAGCGAATGATCCCACTCGCGCGCCACCTGCTCTTCGTAGCGCCCGAGACGCCGGGCCTCGCGCGCATAGATCCATGCGGCGGGACCGCGCCGGCGCTCCGCGTAGAGACGCCACTTGTCGGAATCGATGTCGACGAAGTCCATCACCCGGGGTATCCGGGATCCGGACGGCACGTACTGGGCCATCACCGACGAGAAGGCGACGGCCACGTCCGCCGGCCCGAGGCGGGTCCCCACCGCCCGCCTCAAGGCTGCGCTGTCGAACGCCGCCTCGGAAAGCGATCTGCCGTCGAGCAACCCGCGCAGGCCGGCGATCCGCGCGGCCCGGGGCGACCGGTACACCACGTCCACCGAGGAGCAGAATTCCCGGAGGGCCGCCGCGTGGCGCAGGTCGTCCGCATCGTCCGCGAAGCAGACGAGCGCGATCCGGTGCCGCTCGCTCAGGGCCCGAATCTGGTGGAACGACCGGATCTTGTCCCCCTTGTCGGGCGGGTACGGGATCCGGTGGGCCAGGTAGAGCACGTTCATGGGAAAAATCTCACGATGCGGGGTCCGATCTGTTCGGCCACGGCTAAGGGCAGCCGTTTCCAGATCCGGATCGCGAGCCCGAACTTCGGATTTCGCGGGCTCAAGTCCGGGATCGCGCGATCCTGGACGAGACGGTACTGGTAGGCGAGCGGCGTGGGCGTGAGCCCCCAGTGGCGCTTGAAATGGAACGAGCCACTGTCGCGCTTCGAGCGGCCAAAATCGAATACGCGGCAGCCGTCGTCGGCCGCGGTGCACATCACCTTCCAGTACATGAAGTCGCTCGCCGAATACGCGTACGCCTCTCGGAGCGTGCCGGCGTAGTACGGATGGACGTGCCCGCGATGGAAAAACGAGAGGACGGCCGACACCGGCTTCGTGCCGGAATCCACCACGAGAATCCGGCAGACGTCTCCCAGCTCCTCGAACAGGTTCCGGAAGAGGCGCTTCGGAAAAACCGGCGTGCCGAGGTTCCGCACGCTGTGTGAGTAGATTGGATAGAGGACCGAGAGCAGCTCGGCCCCGCCGGTCCGATGCGTCAACCCGCGCTTCTGGGCGTTCCGGATGCTGGTCCGCTGCTTGCCGCGGATTTCGCTCCAGTTCTTCTCGTGGTCGGGGCCGATCGGCCGGCGGAACGCCACGTAGAGGTCCTTGACCGGAAGGGGCGCGAATCGCATCCCGTCCCGCAGCTCTACGTAGTGCGCTCCCAGCTTCTCCCCCAGCTCGCCCGCGGCGTTCAAGAGCGCCTGCCCGGCGGCGGCATCGTCGGCGACGACGCCCCCGTAGGTGGCGAATGGGGTCGAAAGGAGTGACGTTCCCGTGGGAAACCCCGGCACCTGGAAGAGGGGTAACGCGCCCACCACCCGGCCGCCGCGAAACGCGAGAAAACCGCTGTGCCGGTACCCGTACGTGCGGGCGATGACGCGCTGCCAGCCCGATCCGTGGAACAGCGTGGCGTCGGGGTGGGCATCGACGTAGCCGTCCCAGCGCGGGTCGTTCAGATCGACCGCCTCGACGCGCGGGGATTGGAGGAGCGGATGGGCCTCGAGGATTCCCGGCGAGTCAGCGCCCACGGCGGAAGTACTCCACCGTCCGCGCCAGGCCCTCGTCGAAGCCGACCGTCGGGGCGAAGCCGAAGAGCCGGACGGCCTGGTCGATCGCCGCCTGCGAGTGGCGGACGTCCCCGGCCCGCGTCGGCAGGTGCTCGGGGTTGGCGCGGACCCCCAGGAGCTTCTCGAGGGATCGCAGGAGGTCGTTCAGGGTGTACCGCTCGCCGCAGGCGACGTTCACCGCTTCGCCCTTCCCCGGCCCCTGCTCGCACGCGGCCAGGTTCACCTGCACCACGTTTTCCACGTAGGTGAAGTCACGGCTCTGCTCCCCGTCGCCGAACACGGTGGGGCGCTTTCCCTCGACGAGTGCCCGGATGAAGCGCGGAATGACGGCCGCGTACTGCGAGTCGGGATCCTGGCGCGGCCCGAACACGTTGAAGTAGCGGAGCGACACGGTCGGGAGATCCATGGTCCCGGCGAAGACCCGCGCGAATTCTTCTCCCGCAAGCTTTCCCGCGGCGTACGGCGAGCGGGGCGACAGCGGCATCGCCTCATGCTTGGGCAGCGTGGGCGTATCGCCATAGACAGAGGACGATGACGCCCATACGACGCGGCGCGCCTTGGCCTCGCGGGCCGCCTGGAACACGTTCACGGTGCCCAGCACGTTCACGGCGGTGGTTTCCCCCGGCTGCTCTACGGAACGCGGCACCGAGCCGAGAGCGGCCTGGTGCAGCACGTAGTCCACGCCGGCCGCGGCGCGCCGGCAGGCGGCCAGGTCCCTCACGTCCTCCTCCATCCACTCCAGCCGCCCCGGACCCGCGGGGCGGACCGCCTCGACGTTCTCCCGCTTCCCCGTCGCCAGGTTGTCGAGGATGCGGACGTGGTGGCCGTCCCGGAGAAGTCGCTCGACGAGATGGGAACCGATGAATCCCGCGCCGCCGGTCACCAGATATCGCGCCATGGCGGGGCTACAGCTTGAAGACGCCGCGCGTGCGGCGGCCTTTGAGCGCGTTCCGCGAATCGACGATGGTCCGGGCGTGCTTCGCGATCAGGGCGAAGTCCATCGAGGGGTGGGCGGTGGCGATCACCACGCAGTCCGCCGCGCGGACCGATGCGGCGGTCAAAGGCCTGGCGCGCAGGACGCTTCCGTTGTGCCGGATCTGGGGAACGTAGGGGTCGGCGTAGCCGATCTTCGCGCCGTCCTTCTCGAGGATCTCCATGATGTCCAAGGACGGCGATTCGCGCACGTCGTCGATGCCCGCCTTGTACGCCACGCCCACCACGAGAATGCGCGAGCCCCGGAGCGGCTTCCGGATCGAGTTCAGCGCCTCGGAGACGCGCTTGGTCACGTGATACGGCATCCCGGCGTTCACGTTGCCCGCCAGCTCGATGAACCGGGCCTCGAAGCCGCTCTGGCGCGCCTTCCAGGAGAGATAGAACGGGTCGATCGGGATGCAGTGCCCCCCCAGACCGGGGCCGGGATAGAAGGGCATGAATCCGAACGGCTTCGTGGCCGCGGCGTCGATCACCTCCCAGACGTCGATCCCCATCTTGTCGCACATGAGGGCGATCTCGTTCACCAGGCCGATATTCACGCTTCGGAAGGTGTTCTCCAATAATTTCACCATCTCCGCGACCTGCGTCGAGGAAACCGGGACGACCTGCTCCATCACGATGCCGTACAGCTCCGCCACGGCCCGGGTGCAGGCGGGAGTGACGCCGCCGACCACCTTGGGGATGTTGCGCGTGTGAAACCTCTGGTTCCCCGGGTCCACGCGCTCGGGAGAGAAGGAGAGGAAGAAGTCGCGGCCCACCTTCTTCCCTTTCTCTTCCAGCATCGGGCGGACCAGCTCGTCCGTGGTGCCGGGATACGTCGTGCTCTCCAGCACGATCAGCTGCCCGGGCTTGAGGCGCGGGGCGATCTGCTGGACGGCGGCCACGATGTAGGACACGTCCGGATCCTTGGTCTTCCGCAGCGGCGTGGGGACGCAGATGTCGATGGCGTCCATGCGGGTCAGCTCGTCGAAATCGAGGGTCGCGCGAAGCCGCCCGTCCCGGACCAGCTCGCGAACGTCCGGAGTCGGGACGTCCTGGATATAGGAGACGCCGCGATTCAGGGCGGCGGCTCGCTTCGCGTCGATCTCGAAACCGGTGACCTTGAATCCCGCCTTGGCGAATTCCACGGCGAGGGGCAGGCCAACGTAGCCCAGGCCGATGACGCCGATGCGTGCGGTGCGTTTCTGGAGGCGGGCGGAAAGTCGTCGTGCGGCCGGATGGGGCCGGGTGCGGCGTGGCATTGCTACTCCTTGGTGGGGGGTGGTCCCGCTCCCGAGGACACTGGGGCCCCGGGCTTCCCGTCCGCGTCCGGCTTCAGGGCCGGATCCGGGCTCGGCCGGCCGCCCTTCTTGCGGTCGCGTCGGGAGAGAAGCGGTTTGTAGCCGTAGTAGCTGTAGTCGTAGTAGTAAGGGAGCCCTTCGGTCGCGTTGTTCACGATGGCGCCGGCGACCTTCGCCGCCACCGGCGACAGGATCCCCCGCATACGGCGGATCATGGAGATCGGGGTGCGCCCCGCCATCGCCACCAGCAGGATGCCGTCCATGTGCTCCGCCATCATGATCGGCTCGACCACGGGCACGGCCGGCGCGGCGTCGACGAAGATGAGGTCGTAGCTGGGCCGGACCCCCGCGAGGAGCTTCTCGAACGCCGCGTCGTCGTACGCGTCGCTCACCTGGGCGCCGGGCTTTCCCGCCGGAAGAGCGTGAAGGAGCGGGAGCGCCGTCGGACGGCACGCCTGATCCAGCGTCGTCTTGCCGGAGAGCACGTCGAACAGCCCCGGCTTCTGCGAGATGTCCAGCAGCTGGTGCATGGTAGGACGCCGCATGTCACCGTCGATGATGAGCGTGTGTCGGTGGAAGATACGCGCGGCGACAAGCCCCAGGAGCCCGCAGATGGTGCTCTTCCCCTCTCCCCGAGCGGCGCTGGTGACCATGTAAACACGGCAGGACGGTGCCCGATGCTGGCGCATCAGGGACTGCAGCAGGCGCCGGGCCTCCGTCACATAAGGGGCGTCGGTGCTGAATTCGCTGAAGAGGCTTCTCGGAGCGTCGTGGGCCAAGGGGTGGCGGCTCTCGCTAGCGGTACCGCTCGTCGCTCGTGGGGTTCACGTGCCGGCTGGTCGCGACGGTCGTGTAGACCCCGGTGATCAGCGCCGTGAGGAGGATGAGCGCCAGGATCGACATCGGCGCCCAGTTGTTTTGAAAGAACGTGCCGGGCCGCGACCACCCTTCGATGCGGGGGATCGTCCCGATCACCGTGGTTCCCATCTCCTCCTCGGCTTGCTCCACGGTCCGGAGGATCGCGCCGACCCGTTCGGCGCCGATGATGACGCCGATCGAGAGGAGCGGGCCCAGGAGAAGCGCGCCCGCGAGGATCTTCAGCCGGTCAGGCCAGACCGGCTTCAGCGGGAGTTGCGGCGACTCCACGACCTCGATGCGGAGCGAGAGCTGGCTGGTCTCGAGCGCTTCGCTCAGGCGGGAGGAGGTGGCTTCCTTCTCCATCGTCGCGAGCAGGTCGCGGTTCTTCTCGACCTCGCTCTGGAGCCGGTCGATCTCCATCTGGGAGCGCGGCGTGCTGCGCGCCTCGTGCAGGTATGAGCGGACCATCGACGACAGGTGGGACTTCCGCGCCTGGAGCGAGCGCAACACGGATCGGTCCAGCGCCACGCCCGCCGCCACGGAACGGGCGTCGTCGGGGAGATCGCCCGGCAGCCGCCCGGCGGCGGACTCGTACTCGGAGAGAAGCGCCTGCCGCGCCGCGCCGATCTGCGAGAGGAGGGCCTGCCCTTCGCCGCCCGTCTGGCCGCGGACCGCCGCGAGCCCGTAACTCGACTCCAGGCTGGAAAGGCGTGACTCGAGCTCCGACGTGCGGGAATTCTTGAGATCGGGCAACGACCTTCCCGCGCCGGCGCTCGAGGCCCACGTCTCCAAGTCGGAGCGGATCCGGTCGCGGATCTGTCCGGATTCCTTGTCGGCGGCGTCCGCCATCTCGCGAACCCCGTCGACGTTGGCCTGGTCCACCGGGCCGGTCGCGATGCTCTGGCCGATGGCGGATTCCCTGGCGGCCTGGAGCTTGTCCTCGGATTGGCGCAGGTTCTCCCGGATGACCGAAATCTGGTCCTGGCTGAATTCGCCGCGGGCCTGAGCCCGCTCCAGCGTGGACTTGCGCGTGTCCTCGATCAGCCCCTCGCCGACGGCAGCCGCGATCTTGCGCGCGCTCTCGGGATTGGGATCCTTCGCCGCGATACGGATGAAGGTGGAACCGACTGGGGTCACCGTGACCTTCTTCGTGAGCGACGCCACGGCGACCCGTGCGGCGTAGTCCTCGGGCGTGATCCCGGGATACTTGCGCGCGGCCGACTCGCCCGCCCGGAGGAGGCGCGGGTCACGGGACAGTCCCAGGCGGTCGGCGACATCCTGGAGGAAGGTCCGGTTCAGCACCCGGTTCCGGACGCGCGCCACCTTCTGCACCATGTCCTCGCTCCGCTCGCCGGGGCGAACCATGCGCTCCAGCCCTTCGGACACGGGAGCCTGGTCCTCGAGGGAGATGGTCACGGCCGACTCGTAAACCGGGGTCGCCACATTGGAGTACAGAAACGCGGCGCACAGCGCCCCCACGAAGGGGAGGAGCGCGATCCAGCGATACCGCCGCGCCTTCCAGAAAAGCTCGCGGGTATCGACCGCGGACGCATTTTCCTGCTCCACGTTCAGCTCCTTCGCGGGGTCAGTGCCGGTTCGCCAGGATTACGACCGAGCTGATCAGCCCGATCACGGCCGTGGCGGCGCCGACGTAGGTAAGCGCGTTGGAGCGGCGGCCCGACTCGCGCGGCAAGAATACGGTGTCCCCGGGCTCCAGGCGCGGATTCCCGGCCAGATCGCCCTTCTCGAAATAGCGGTCCAGATCCACCCGGAGGCGCATGACGCGCGTCCCCGATTGGCGGAGCACCTGCACTTCGCTCAGCTTGGCGTCGGTGGTGGGTCCACCGCTCCGGACCACGGCGGTGACGAGATCGGGAGCCTGGTCGTATGGCAAGGGCCCGGGACGGGTGATGGCGCCCATGAGGAGAACGCTGTTCGAGCTCTGCCCCCGAGGCACGCGGACCGTGTCCCCCGGCTTCAGCCGGGGCAGCATATCGGTGCGGCTCTCGCGGATGGCTCCTGCGACATCGATGTTCTGGGTGTGGCGTCCCCCGCTCGCGTCGCCCGGAATCATCTCGACGGCCGACAGGTTGGCATCGTCGAGCGGACCGCCCGCTTCGGCGATCGCGTCCCAGATCGTGGGCATCTCGGCGAAGGCGTAGATGCCGGGCAGGAGAACCGCCCCGAGGACGAAGATCTTCCGGCTCTTGTATTCCGCCACCGTCACGGTGACGGGGGGAGAAGACCGATCGAACAGGGACACCCGGCGCGACAGGTCGGACCGGATCTCCGGAGCCGACCGTCCCTGGACCCGCACGCTCCCGACGATCGGCAGCGTCACGGTGCCGTCGTCGGCCACCGTGAACGACCCGGAAACGTCGGTGCGCCCGGCCACGTCGACGCGGATCACGTCACCCACGCCCACGCGATAGGGCTCGGCCTGCTGGTTTGGCTGGGTGGAAGCGCGCGCGCCCTTCTGGGTTTGCGCCTGGACAGCCGGTGCTCCAAAAAGACTCACTGCGGCGGCAACGAGGACGATCGCATCGTTGCAACGGCGGATGCACGTCATCAGAAGGTCCTTTCTATCGAGTCAGGCAGCTCCCCCGTACCGCCGGGCAACTGCTCACTAGGGTAAATCTTACGGGATGGCGCCCGCGCGTGTCAAATTGTCGCGCGGCAAGAATCCTCTTCCGGCGCGGGCAACCCCGGCCGGGGCTGGAGGGCCGCGGCGAGAATGGCGGCGATTCTTCCGCCGGCATGCCCGTCCCAGAGGGCGGGGGCGCGGGGCGCCGGCGGGGGCATGGCCAGGACGGTCTCCGCGGCGGGCGCGATGGCCGCGGGGTCGCTCCCGATCAGGCGGTTGGTCCCCTCGGAGACCGTGATCGGACGCTCCGTGTTGTCCCGAAGGGTCAGGCACGGCACCCCCAGCGCGGTCGTCTCCTCCTGGATTCCGCCGCTGTCGGTGACCACCAGCCGGGACGCCTCCATGAGCCCCAGGAAATCGAGGTAACCGAGCGGCTCGCAGACGGTCACCCCAGCGATCGACGGATCTCCGGGCCCGGCGAGCCGCGCCGCGGTCCGGGGGTGGGCAGGAAAGACGACCGGGAGCCGGGCGGCCAGGCTGCGAAGCGCGTCCAGGATCCGCTCGAGACTCTCGGGATCGTCCACGTTGCTGGGACGGTGCAGCGTCACGACCGCGTAGCCCCGCGGATCCAGTCCGAAGCGGTCGTGCGTCCGGCGCGCGCGCGCGGCGGCGAGGTGCCGGCGCAGGGAGTCGATCATCGAGTTTCCGACGAAGTGGATCTTCGCGCGATCGATCCCTTCGGCGGCGAGGTTCTCCACGGCATCGGCCGAGGGCGCAAATAGAAAGTCCGCGAGGACGTCGGTCACGATCCGGTTCAGCTCCTCGGGCATCGTCCGGTCGCGGCTCCGGAGACCTGACTCGACGTGCCCCACCGGAATCGTTCGCTTCGCCGCGGCCAGGGCGCAGGCCACGGTGGAGTTGACGTCCCCCGCGACCAGGACCAGTCCCGGACGCGCCTCCTCCAGCCACGCGTCGAACCGCTCCAGGATGCGCGCGGTCTGGACGGCGTGCGTCGCCGAGCCGACTTCCAGGTTCACGTCGGGCGCCGGCATTCCCAGCTCGTCGAAGAAGACGCGCGACATCGCCTCGTCGTAGTGCTGGCCCGTGTGGACGAGCGTCGGGCGAAGCCACGGGTAAGAGCGGAGCGCCTCGAACACGGGGGCCATCTTCATGAAATTGGGGCGCGCTCCCACGACGCACGCGATCTCGACGCTCACGCCCCCCTCCGATCCCCTCGTGGAAGCCGCCGTCATCCCGCTCTCCGCTCCAGGGCCGCGGCCAGGGTACACCCCGCCGCCGCGGCCAGCGCCGACACGAGCACGTTCCGGCCGAAGTGGCCCAGGCGGCGCCCCGCCCGGGTGCCGGCCACGAGGCTCTCGGCCACCATCGCCCCGAACCCCGCTCCGAAGGCGACGAACGGAGCGCCGGCGGTCACGCCGATGCCGACCGCGCACGCGAGGGCCGCCGCCACGAGAGCCGCCGCGGCGCCCGCCGCCAGCCCGGCCGCACTCATGCCTCCCGGCTCGCCGTGGGCGGCGCGGGTCCAGCGGCCCCCCTGCAGCCGCACCACCGGCCCTCCGGCGACCGGGCCCACCTCGGTGGCCGCGGTGTCTGCGAACGCGCCCGCAAGGGCGGCGGCCGCGCCGGTGCCGGCGGCGCCGCGGATCGCGGGCGCCAGGGCCGCCGCCAAGCCCAGCAGCGCCGGCACGCCCAGCTTCGCGGCGACGTGGACGGCGCGCCGGCGGCCCCGGTCGTGCTCCGCCGCGCGCTGCCGCTCCTTGGATCCGCGTCCCAGCCGCGTGAGGAGGCCGGAGCCGAGCACGAACAGGGCCACCGGGGCCATGGCGTGCGGGCCGAAGCCCAGCACCATCAGTATCGCGACGGCGAATCCCAGGAGGGCCGCACCCGGAGTTCCCTGCCGCGTGACAAGGACGATGGCCGAGCCGCCGAGGGCGAATCCGACTCCCCAGAGAAAGGGCGTCGCGCTCACGCGAGCACGTGATACGCGGCGCCGACCGCCACCGGAATCAGCGCGTTGTCCCAGCCGGGCGGCGCCAGAGCCTCGGCCAGGGCGCCTACCGCGCCGCATCCGACCGCCAGCCTGAGCGCGTGCATCGCGCCCCCCGGGCGCGCCGCGACCGCGCCCACGAGGATCGCCGCGACCACGAAGAAAGCGAGCGACCCCTCGAGCGTGCGCCGCAGGGCGAGCGGGCGAAGACGGCGCTGGCCCCAGCGCTTCCCCGTCCACGCCGCCGCGGGGTCGGCGAGGGCTAGCGCCAGGCAGCCGGCGACGACGGGGGCCCGGCCGGGATCGTTCCAGAAAAGCCAGTACGCGGCGGCGACCCCGAGCGGGAACGTCCAGAGTCCGCGCGCCCCTCCGGGATCGTCCGGGCGCGCCAGCGAGGGGACCAGAAGCCCCGTCCTTCCGGAAGCGTTGGCCGCGAGAAATCCCAGGGGAGGCACCAGCGCCCAGCTAAGGCGGAGGAAGAGAGTCGCGACGAATGCAGTCCACAGTCCGATCGCCGCGTGCAGGGATCGGCGCACGGCGGCCGGCGGCACTCCTCGCGAGGAGGCGGTGCGTGCCCCGACGAGAAGAGCGAAGACCGCTAGAAAGGAAGCGAGAACGAGGAGGGGGTCGTGGATCGCCACGAGCACGCGGCCACCTTATCCGCGGCGGGGGCGCGTGTCAAAGCGATTCCCCCGACGTGGGAGGGATGTCATACGGATTCGGCCCGCGGCCGCGCGTCCCGGCATCGGGGTCGAATCCGGCGCTCTGCACGCGATTCTTCCCGGACTGCTTCGCCGCGTACAAGGCGATGTCGGCCGCTTCGAGCAGCTCGCCCGCGGTGATCCCGTTCATGGGATACGTGGCGACGCCCAGGCTCACGGTGATGACGCCGGGCGGCACGAGAGGAAACGCGGTGCCCTCCACGGAGATCTTCACCCGCTCGGCCAGCACCATCGCTCCCTCGCGCAGGGTCTGCGGGAGAATCACGACGAATTCGTCTCCCCCGTACTTGGCGACCAGGTCGATGGAGCGCGCCTCCCGGACCACGATCTGAGCGACGGTGCGCAGCACTTCGCTGCCGCGGAGGTGGCCGTTCTGGTCGTTGTAGTGCTTCAGATTGTCCACGTCCACCATGAGCACCGAGAAGGTCTGGCTGAACCGCGCTGCGCGCTTCACCTCGCGGCGAAGCGCCATCTTGAGGAACCGGTAGTTGTAGACCTGCGTCAGGTCGTCGGTGATGGCCAGCTGCTCGGCGCGCCGGTAGAGCTTTCCGTTCTCGATGGCGATGGCCGTCTGATTCGCGAGCAGGGATACCACGCGAACGTGGCGCGGCTCGAACGGCGTCGCCTCCAGGCGATTCACCGCCACCAGCACGCCCAGGACCGCGTCGCGCACCTTGAGCGGCGCGGCGATCACCGCCGACGTGCGGAGGCCCGGGAGGGAGTCCATGCTCGGATGGTAGCGCGGGTCGGCGCCCACGTCCGGAACGTGCACCGGCTCGCCCTCCAGGAGAACCCAGCGGCTGATGCCGGCGTGGCTCGGCAGCTCGTAGCGCTCGAGGGGCTGAAGCTGGCCGTCGGCTCCCCGGCGGCGCGCGAACTTGCGGATGCGCCCGTTCTCGACCGTGACCAGGAACACCGCCTGCGCCTGGAGCATGTGAAGAGCGCAGGAGAGAACCGATTCGAAAATGGTTTCCTGCGCCCTGCCGCCGTTGATCAGGCTGGTAATTTCCTGCAGGGTGGTAAAAAACAATTCGTTTCCCGCAAGGTCATCCATTGCGGGATGCATGCTTTTCAGTGGGCGCAGGGTCACGCCGTGGGAACAAAGCAATCTCCGTGCCCCTACGCGCGCAGGCTAGCGATCTTGCTGGAAGAGGCGAATCTGGCGGCGCAAGCGGCCGGCGGCGAAGAGGAAGACGCCGCCGATCCCGACCGGGATCACCGTCCGCCACGGTGGAGGAAAGACCGCCGCGGTTTGCCGGTAGACGAAAAAGAGAGCGACGTCCGCCGCCACGACCGCGGCGCTCGCGAGGATCGTGACCAGGCGGGCGACGCGCCGCTCCGTCCACCGGAAGCTAGGCTTGGGCTCGGTCATCTCGGTCATAGGGGAAATGGTGCGCCCGAAGGGATTCGAACCCCTGGCCTTCTGCTCCGGAGGCAGACGCTCTATCCAGCTGAGCTACGGGCGCAATGAGGACTCGCGACGGTACTTAGCCGGGACATCATAAGGGTAAAGCCTCCCTCGTGGAATGACGATGTATCCGGAATGCTACCCTCCCCGTTCCTGCTCGACGCGCAGATCGGCTTCGCGGCGCTTCTCCTGGTGGTCCTGATCCTCCGCCCGGAGATCTTCCGCACCCTCGAGGGGAAGCTCCTCGGCCTGACCGCGCTCTTCCTGGTGCCCGCGGTCGCCTTGTACGGCGGCTTCACCCACCACATGGATCGCGCCGCGACGACGAGCTACTGCCTCTCGTGCCACGTCATGTCGGAGTACGGAAAGAGCCTCCGCGCGGAAGATGCGACTTCTCTTCCCGCCTCCCATTTCCAGAATCACCTGGTGCCGGCGGACCGCGCCTGCGTCTCGTGCCATGCAAACTACGGGCTCTCGGGGGATCTTCACGCGAAGGTGCGCGCGACCCGATACGTCTTCGAAACCTACTTCGGGACGGTCCCCGAGACGATCCGCATGGCCAGCCGTTACCGAAATCGCGAGTGCCTGCGATGTCATCTCGGAGCCCGCTCCTTCGAGCGCTCCCAAGGCCACCAGGCGCCGCGGGCCTCGATGGCGTCGATCAAGGCGGGAAGGACGTCCTGCATGAAGAGCGGCTGCCACGAACTGGTGCACAACGTGCGCGACATGGCCGCCGCTCCCTCCGCCCCTTCCGCGCCGCCTGCCGGCGCCCCCGGCGACAGCGCGGCCGCCGCGCCGGGAGCGGGACCCGCGCTCCCCGGCGTTTCGAGGGCCGGCTCATGAAGGGGTTGATCACCAGCTACGGCCGGATTCGGAGAGCCGCGTTCTTCATGCTGCTCGCTCTGGCCGCCGAAGCTCTCAGCACGTTCTGGGATCACCCTCTCTCCTTCTACTTCTTCCTCGCCTCGGGCGGCGTTCTCATGCTCCTGGCCGCCGGCTCGTTCCTCCTCTCGTGGTTCGCACCCCGATCGAGGCCCGAGTCGTGGGGTTCGGTCACGCCGATCGAGGAGACCAAGGAAGCCGCGAGCGGCTGAGCGGCTCCTGCCGGGGGTCCCCACGGGTTCGGCCTCCCTTCTACCTCAATATAGGTGCTTGATTCCCCACGGCACGCCGCGATAGGCTCAACGCCTGTCGGCGCTCCGTCAGGGGGATTCCGAAGGGACTCGGAAGATGGCGCGACGACTGTCGTGGGATCGCGGGGCAGCGGAGCTGTCTCCGTCCGGTTCCGGCGCGGTGGCCGCGGCATTCCGCTTTCGAACGTCCGCTGCACATCCACATCCCCCGACGACGCGAAGCCCGGACCGCAGACTCGGCTCATAAGAGCCGAGCGAAAGGACCATGAACTCCCATTCGCCCGCGGAAATCGAGCATCTCGTCGTCGTCGGCTCTTCGGCCGGCGGCATCGAGGCGCTCGGGGTGCTCGTGTCGAGCCTCCCGGAGAAATTCCCCGCTGCGGTCGTGCTGGCCCAGCACCTCGACCCGACCCGACCCAGCCAGCTCCACGGCATCCTGGAACGCCGCTCCGCCCTCCCGGTCGTCACGGTCACCGAGGACACGCGGCTCCATCCCGGAAGAATCTACGTCGTTCCGGCGAACCGCCACGTGGTCATCCACGACGGCAGCGTGGGGCTTTCCGAAGATGACGCGAGCCGGCCGAGGCCTTCGGTCGACTTGCTCCTTTCCAGCGCCGCTCGCTCGTACGGCGACCGCCTGGTGGCGGTGATTCTCACGGGCACGGGTTCGGACGGCGCCGCCGGCGCCGTCGAGGTGAAGGAGCACGGCGGGACGGTGGTCATCCAGAACCCGAGCACGGCCGCGTACCCGTCCATGCCCTCCGCCCTGCCGCCGAGCGTGGTGGATCACGTGTGCGACCTCGAACGGATCGGCCCGATGCTGAACGACATCGTGCACGGCGCGACGCTTCACACGCGCATTGAATCCGGCAACCGGGGCGCGCTGGACGAGGTGCTGGGGCTGGTCACGAGTCACGGGAACATCGATTTCCGCCAATACAAGAGCGCGACCCTCCTGCGGCGGGTCAGCCGGCGGATGATGCTGAACCACTGCCACACGATCGAGGAGTACCGGGATTTCCTCGCGGGACATCCGGATGAAATCGAGGAGCTGGTCAAAACCCTTCTCATCAAGGTCACGGAATTCTTTCGGGATCCCGAGGCGTTCGAAGTGCTGCAGCGCGATGTGATCCCCCACGTCATCGACCGCGGGCGGGAGCGGGGACGAATTCTTCGCATGTGGTCCGCCGGGTGCGCGACGGGCGAAGAGTCCTATTCCCTGGCGCTATTGGTCGCGCAGGCGCTGGGCCGGGAGCTTCCAGATTGGAAGGTCAAGATCTTCGCCACGGACGCGGACGAGGACGCGGTCGCGTTCGCGCGGCGGGGCTACTATCCGTCGAACGTCCTGAAGAATCTCCCTGGGGAATTCCTGAGCCGCTATTTCGAGGCTTCCGAGCAGGGATTCCGTGTGGCGAAACCGCTCCGGCAGATGATCATCTTCGGACAACAGGACTTGGGCCGCGGCAATCCGTTTCCCCAGATCGACCTGGTCGCATGCCGAAATCTGTTGATCTACTTCCAACCCCGGCTCCAGCAGACCGTGCTCGACGTGTTCGCCTACTCCCTGCATCGGACGAACGGCTATCTCTTCCTCGGGAAGGCCGAAACGTCGCGCCCGTCCAAGGCGAGCTACGAGCTGGTCAACAAGAAGTGGAAGATCTACCAGTGCCTGAGCGTCCCACGGCAGTTTGCCGAAAGGCGGACCCGCCAGGCGCTGGGATTGGTGGAATCGACGCAGCGCCCGCCAGGGGCCGGCCCTGGCGCGGGGCCGGACCCCGCGAGACGGGGTCCCGATTCGGCGCCGGACGAGCAGGAGCTTCGCCGCGCCAACGAGATTCTGTTCCGCTCGCTTCCCGTCGGGATCTGCCTGATCGATCGCAGCTACCGGATCATCAGCATCAACGCGACCGCCCGCAGGCTGCTCGGGATCCGGGAGGCGGCCACCGCTCAGGACTTCCTCCACACCGTTCGCGGAATCCCGTACTCCGATGTGCGCTCGGCCATCGACCGCGCCTTCCGGGAACGAAGCGTGGCGGTGTTGTCTCAGGTGGAAATCGGCGGCAGTTCGGGCGAGAAGCACTTCTTGTCCCTCCACGTGATGCCGTTCGAAGGGTCGACCGAGACGGCCCTCCTCTGCGTGGAGGACATCTCCGCAACCATCCAGGCCCGGAACCGCCTCGACGCGGTCGAGGCGGAGCAGCGGAAGCTGTCCGAGGAGCTGAGCGTTGCGAACGGGCGGCTGACCGAGGTGAACAAGGAGCTGCAGGACGCGAACGAAGAGCTGCAGGCCGGGAACGAGGAGATGACGATCGCCCAGGAGGAGCTGCAGGCCACCAACGAAGAGTTCGAGGCCACGAACGAGGAGCTGCAGGCCACGAACGAGGAACTGGAGACCAACAACGAGGAGCAGCAGGCCACGAACGAGGAGCTGGAGACCACGAACGAGGAGCTCCAGGCCCGGACCTCCGAGCTCCAGGAATTGACCCGCTTCCTGACCGGCGAGCGTCGGCGTCTGGCAGAGACGGTGGAGCAGGCGCCGTTCGACATCATGGTGCTGCGGGGGCCCGAGCTTCTGGTGGAGAGCATGAATCCGAGGCTCGGCATCCTGTTCGGGAAGGGGGATCCGCTGAATCACCCGTTCGAGGTGGAGTGCACCGCGCCCGTTCTGGAGCCCGTCCGAGCCGGCACTCGGAAGGCGTTCCGCGGAGGACGCGCCTGGCAGGGGGAGCCGGTGCGGTTCGGGGAGCCGGGATCGGAGCGCGTCTTCCAGTTCTCGGCCATCCCGACCCATTCGGGCAACGGCGACGTGGACGGAGTCGTCGTGTACGTGGAGGACGTGACGCTGCGACGCCTGCACGAGGAGCAGGAGCAGCTCGACAAGCTGAAGCTGATGGTCGAGCACTCCGACCAGCTCGCGATGGCCCTGTTCGACGCCCGCGACGGCCGCCTGGTCCTGGCCAGCCGCCCGTACCTGGCGACGGTCGCTCGGCTGCACCGGATTCCCCCGGAAGAGGCGATCGGCCGCAAGTGGAAGGAGCTCTGGTTCGGGAGCGTGGATACCGGCGCGGAATTCGAGGAGGTCGCCAGATCCGGGGTGCCGCAGCGACTTCACGAGGTCCACGTCCTCGGAGAAAATGGCCCCGCCATCTGGGATTGCAGCCTGATTCCGATCGCCACGGAGCACGGTGGTGGGATCGACTACGTCGCTCTCTCGGCCGTGGAGGTGACGCGGCCGGTGCTGGCCCGCGAAGAGCTGGAGCAGTTGGACCGGCTCAAAGACAACTTCCTCTCCCTGGCGAGCCACGAGCTCCGCACGCCGCTCACCCCGCTGGCCGCGTACGTGGAGCTCTTGTCGCACCTCGTCGAGGAGGACCGCAGCGCCCCGGCGTGGGGCGACCAGGTCCGGGACGTGATCGTGAAATTCCGCCGCCAGATCGGCTACCTGTCGCGGCTTACCGAGGATCTGGTGGATGTCGCGAGGCTGCGGTCGGGAAAGCTAACCCTGGACCTGCGGCCCGTAGACCTCCGCCGAGTCGCCGAGGAGGCGCGGGAACTGGTGGCAACGTTGGCCGCGCCGTCGCATCCCGGCATCCGCCTCGAGGTCACGACCCGCGGCGGGCTCACGATCCAGGCCGACGAGATGCGCATGATCCAGGTCGTCCAGAACCTCCTGTCCAACGCGATCAAGCATGGGGGTGACCAGGGGGAAATCTCGATGGTGGTCAGCGACAGAAACGACAACGGCCGGCGGTGGACCCGCGTGGCCGTGAGGGACTTCGGGGCGGGGATCCCCCCCGCATACCGATCGCAACTGTTCCAGCGCTTCCTTCAGCCCCAACGGGGAGGGCGGAGCGCCCGCTCGGGGCTGGGCCTGGGCCTGTTCATCTCGGCGAGAATCGTGGAGCAGCACGGGGGGCGGATCGGAGCCGAGCACAACGACCCGGGCACCACGATCTGGTTCGAAGTCCCGGCCCTCGAATAGCGCGGCTTCACGTCCCCTGGCGGCCCGGCGGACTAACGCCCCGGAACCATCCCCACCCCGCCCACCCTCTCGAGCACGTCCTTCATCTTCTGCCAATCGGTGGGCTTCCGGAGGACCGCCGTGGCTCCCACCTCCCGCCCGGCCGCCAGCGCGACCGAGAGTGGGGCGGCGGAGTGGATCACGATCGGCGGGAGGACCATCCGTTCCGCCAACTTCGAAATCAGGGTGACTCCAGGCATGTCGGGAAGCATCAAGTCGAGGAGAATCACGTCAAAGCGCCGGCCCGGATCGCGCTCGAAGATCCTCAACGCGTCCGTCGCGCAAGCGGCCCACTCCACGTCGATGCTCCGAGTAGCGAGCAGAAGCCGGATCGCTTCGGCCGAATCGGCGTCGTCTTCGATGAGCAGCAGGCTGCACGACTTCATGGATGGAGACCGGGCTCGAGAGGGGTCGCGCGCGGGCAATGCGAACAAGAACAAGGGTAGGCGCGGGCCGGGGTATGTTCAATCAAAAGGTTGGCATGAAGCTGTACCACAATCGTGCCGGTCACCTTCGGCCTGATGTTCTAGGCGTTGTTCTAGGCTTCCCGCTCAGCGGCCGAAGCTCCGCACGTCCATCGCCTGGCCGGCGGTGCCGGCCTTCCACTCGAACGCCATGCGCTCGCAGTAGAGGCGCACGGTGACCGTCCGGAGCGGATCGGCGGTTCCCCCGCCGCTCCGCTCCAGGCTGGCGATCCCCAGGTTGTACAGATGCACGCGGGCTATCTCGGTCCCTCCCTGGCCCAGCAGGATGATCTCTCCGAACTTCTCGTAGGAGTCCGCGTTGGACCCGTTGACCACGAAGCTCTGCAGCCAGGTGTTCCAGGAATCCGAGGAGCTCTCGGGCAAGGTGACCCGGATCTCCGAGAACTCGATCTTGTTGACGTCGGTGGTGACGGTGATCGGCTCGATCCTCCGCACGTGGGAACAATCGAGGTCGGGAATCTCGAGCCTGAATCCGCTGGACGGCCAGCCCCGTCCGCTCCGCATCATCATGTCGGGAGGGACCGTCCCAGCACCCTTCACCATCCGCGTTCGCTCCGGGCGGATGTTGAGGGTTAACGTCGCCGGCTCCTTTCCGGACGCGTCCAGCGCCGACAGCGTGGTCTTGACGAGAGCGCCTGTGAATTCCTGGCGTGCCACCACGTTCATGTTGTAGTCGACGGAGAGCACCGCGCCGGTCACCAACCGCTGCTTGCCCGCCCACGCGTCCGCGATCCAGTCGTAGACGGGGGGATTCATCCCCGCCCCGAATTCCAGGACCAGGTCGCTGAACCGCACCAGCCCGATGTGTTTTTTCGCGAAGGTGCCCTGGAGGCCGGACTCGATCACCACATCGGCTTCGGCGCCTCCCCCGCTGCTGCTCTGCAGCGGCCCCTGGGGAGACGAGTCGATCTCCAAGAACGGCGACACCGGCGTCCGGCGGGTGTCCTCGGCGGCCGTGCCGCTCCGAGGCAATGCCGGGGGAATGAGAAGAAGCCCGACTGCGATGACGCGGCGGAGACGATTCATGACCCCTCCCTTTGTCGTCCGGAACGAACCCGGGCGCAGTCTAGCGCTTACACCCTCGCCGGGCCAGACCCCCTTCAAAAGCGAAGCGGGCGAAGCGCTCGCGCGCTTCGCCCGCCGTCCGTCCGGGTCGAACCCTGCCGGGCCCTTCCCTACTTCATGATCGTGACTCGCTGCACCAAGTCTCCGTCGTGCTCGGCCGAGATCTTCACGAAGTAAACGCCCGAGGCGAGCTTGGAGCCCGTCGAGGAGCGGCCATCGATCGTGTAGTCGTGGTAACCGGCCTGAGCGGAATTCTCGTCCGCGATCGTCTTCACCAGACGGCCCTGCGGGTCGAACATCTGGACCCGGATGGCGCCCGGCTTCGTCGTCGAGAACGAGAGCTTGGCCTGAGGATTCAGCGGATTCGGCGAAATTCTCGCCGCGAACGCACCGTTGCTCTTCACAACCGTGGTCAGCGTGGCGCTGAAATCGCCGCCGGTGACCAGGTTGCCCTTGATCTGGACCGTGACCGTGTTCGAACCGGCCGGCAGCCCGGCGAAGAGCACCCGGAGACTGGCCTTCGTGAAGCAGGCCGTGATCTCGTTGATTCCGTTCCCATCCTTGTCGCCGTCGATCGAAGACTTCGTCGCGTCGGCGAAGATCTGGTTCGTCGAGCCGGCCGGATAGATCATCCGGATGGTCGAGATGACGACGTCCGCATTGGCGTAGTCGCCGCCGACAGGCTCGATCTGGACGCACGTGTACGGCTTGCCCGCTCCCAGCGAGGTGCGGCTATTGCCACCCACCGTGAAGGCGCGTGCCGGGAACGTGTCCGAAATCGTGGCCGTCGTGGCGTCCGTCGCCGACTGGGTCGGAGAGCCGGAGCTGACCGTGAGGGTGACGTTGTAGGTACCGGCGGCCGTGTACGTGTGCAACGGATTCACCCCGGTGCCCGTGCCGCCGTCGCCGAAGCTCCACGCGTAGCTGAGAGCGTCGCCGTCCGGATCCGAAGAGCCGGAACCGTCGAATTGCACCGCGACGTTCGTGATGCCGGTGTACGGGCCGCCCGCGTTGGCCGTCGGCGGACGATCCACGTTGGTGACCGTGATCGCCGTCGTCGCCGAGCCCGAGAGGGCGTTCGACGCCGTGAACGTCACGCTGTAGCTGCCCGACTGCGAGAAGGTCGGCGTCCAGCTGAACGTGCCCGACGTATGGGCCGCGTTGGACGTGAACGTGGCGCCCGACGGCACCGAGGACGCCGTCAGGCTGGTGATCGCGTCGCCGTCCGGATCCGCCGCCGACACCGTGAAGGTGATCAGCGTGTTCTCGGCGCCCGAAGCGGTCGCCGGGGCCGTGACCACCGGTGCGCGATCCGCGTTGGTGACCGTGACGCTCGTCGTCGCCGAACCCGAGAGGGCGTTCGTCGCCGTGAACGTCACGCTGTAGCTGCCCGCCTGGCCGGCGGTCGGCGTCCAGCTGAAGGTCCCCGACGTGTTCGAGGCATTGGCCGTGAACGTGGCTCCGGCCGTGATGGCCGTGCCCGTCGCGGTGAGGCTTGTGATGGCGTCGCCGTCAGGATCGGCCGCGGACACCGTGAAGGTGATCAGGGTGCTCACCTGGCCGGAAGCGGTCGCCGGGGCCGCGACCACCGGCGCGCGGTCGACGTTGGTGACCGTGATCACCGTCGCCGCCGTGCCCGAGAGCGCGTTCGACGCGGTGAAGGTCACGCTGTAGCTGCCCGACTGCGCGAAGCTCGGGGTCCACGAGAACGTACCCGCGGTATGGGCCGCATTCGACGTGAACGTGCCGCCCGCCGTGATGGCCGTGCCCGCAGCGGTGAGACTGGTGATGGCGTCACCGTCCGGATCGGCCGCGGTCACCATGAAGGTGATCAGCGTGTTCTCCGCGCCGGAAGCCGTCGGCGGCGCCGTAACCACCGGAGCCCGATCGACGTTGGTGACCGTGATGTTCGTCGTCGCCGAACCGGAAAGCGCGTTCGTCGCCGTGAACGTCACCGAGTAGCTGCCCGACTGCGTGAAGTTCGGCGTCCACGAGAACGTGCCCGCCGTGTGGGCCGCGTTCGACGTGAACGTCCCGCCGGCCGTGATGGCCGTTCCCGCCGCAGTCAACGTCGTGATGGCGTCGCCGTCCGGATCGCTCGCCGTCACCGTGAAGGTGATCAGCGTGTTCTCCGCACCCGAGGCCGTCGCCGGGGCCGTGACCACCGGAGCCCGGTCACCGTTCGAAACCGTGATCGCCGTCGTTGCCGAACCCGTGAGGGCGTTCGTCGCCGTGAACGTCACGTTGAACGTGCCGGTCTGCGTGTTGGACGGCGTCCAGTTGAACGTGCCCGATGTGAACGAGGCGTTCGCCGTGAATGTAGCGCCCGTCGGTAGCGGAGCGGCCGTCAGGGACGCGATGGCGTCGCCGTCCGGATCCGCGGCCGTCACCGTGAACGTGATGAGGACGTTGGAAGAGCCGCTCACCGTCGCCGGAGCCGTGACCACCGGAGCCCGATCGGTGTTGGTGACCGTGATCGCCGTCGCCGCCGTGCCCGAGAGCGCGTTCGACGCCGTGAACGTCACGCTGTAGCTGCCCGCCTGCGTGAAGTTCGGCGTCCACGAGAACGTGCCCGACGTGTGGGCGGCGTTCGACGTGAAGGTTCCGCCGGCCGTGATGGCCGTGCCCGCCGCGGTCAGCGTCGTGATCGCGTCACCGTCCGGATCGGCAGCCGTCACCGTGAAGGTGATCAGCGTGTTCTCCGCGCCCGAAGCCGTCGACGGAGCCGTAACCACCGGCGCCCGATCGACGTTGGTGACCGTGATGTTCGTCGTCGCCGAACCCGAGAGCGCGTTCGCAGCCGTGAACGTGACCGCGTAGCTGCCCGACTGCGTGAAGTTCGGCGTCCACGAGAACGTGCCCGACGTATGAGCCGCGTTCGACGTGAACGTTCCGCCGGCCGTGATGGCCGTTCCCGTCGCAGTCAAGGTCGTGATGGCGTCGCCGTCCGGATCCGCCGCCGACACCGTGAAGGTGATCAGCGTGTTCTCCGCGCCGGTAGCCGTCGCCGGGGCCGTGACCACCGGAGCCCGGTCGCCGTTCGAAACCGTGATCGCCGTCGTCGCCGAACCCGTGAGGGCGTTCGTCGCCGTGAACGTCACGTTGAACGTGCCGGTC